>Ga0105240_10000283_pt1 | contig 99553 bp, 73 predicted proteins | sample KBSC54metaG_FD_80426 | JGI IMG/M metagenome (GOLD analysis project Ga0105240, IMG submission 80426) | Corn rhizosphere microbial communities from Kellogg Biological Station, Michigan, USA - KBS C5-4 metaG | ecosystem: Host-associated > Plants > Roots > Rhizosphere > Soil | place: Michigan, USA...
ATGTGCGGGAGATGCACTTCACCCAAAAACTAGCGCATCTCCCGCAAAGCGCTAATGTCTGTCCTTTCGGACAATCCGCCTTCGGCGGATTCGGCGGAGGATCTATTTCCCCCTCGTGAGCCGGCGGATGGAATCGAACCTCCGACCTACTGATTACAAATCAGTTGCTCTACCAGCTGAGCTACGCCGGCCTGACGCTCACCCCAAAATATCACTTATCACACTGATCCACTGTTTTTTTTGGGAAGGCAAAGGTAAGCGAAATTGTTAAATTCAAAAATTTTGAACCCCTTTTTTTAACTTATTCCTGGTCATTTATCCGAAATAAGCCCCGGAACCACGATCAATGCAAAAATACCCCCGGTTAAAGCAGTTTTTTTTACCCCATTTCGCCCATATTGAGGTACATCCATAAAAAACATTAATTTGCCCGCCGTAATTTCCCGCCTTCTATGAAACCATAAACTTTGGAATGCAAACCGGGCATGCTGATTCGTATAAAATAAGTATCGTTATCCCTGTCTATAATGGCAGCAAATTGCTGGAAAAACACCTGACCCCATTGTTGGCCTGGCTGAACGATCAATCTTACAAGACACAGATCATACTTGTCGATGACGGCTCCCCCGACAGCCATCTGACATCCGCTTACGCAGACAAAAACGGCCTGCTCTTCCTCAACCTCGCCACTAATAAAGGGAAGGGCGCTGCGCTGAGAAAAGGTTTCGGGTCCGCCGAAGGGAACATCCAGCTGTTTACTGACGCCGACATCCCCTTTATCTACCAGGATATCAGTGATTTTATCTCACTGCTGGAACAAAACCCCCACCAGCTCGTCATCGGTGACCGGACAAACCCCTCTTCCATATACTTTGAGAAAACAAGCCTGTTAAGGAACTGGGGAAGCAACACAGTATCGTGGCTGGTAAACCGGCTCTTTTTAAAGGACATACAGGATACACAATGCGGACTGAAAGGAATGGGGAAAGACGTGGCCCGGCAGCTATTCAAAGATTCCCGTATCAATCGTTTCGCCATCGATATCGAGCTGATCTATCTTGCCTTTAAGAAAAACATACCTATAAGAAAAACACCCGTTCATCTGCGATACAATGATAAAAGCAGCGTACATGTCGCAAAAGATGGATTGAAATTATTGTCGGATATCCTCCGTATCAAAAAGATCCATGGCAGCAAATAAAAAGGGTGCCCCTGTTAAGAGACACCCCGGTAATTTTAGGGCTTTATGCAAGCTGCTTATCCTTTTTTCTTTTCACTTGACTGACTAACGATTCGAAGGCATTATCAAAAGACTCTTCGAAAGATTTGGAGGAACATTTTACAAAAAAATGGTGGCGGGGAACATGGACCCTGATCTCTGCGATCTTGTCCTTGATCGTGTGGACTACATTGTCCAGTTTTAAAAACACATCTACTTTAATGATTCTGTCATGGAAAGTGTTGAGTTTTGACATTTTTTTTGTTACATAATCTACAAGTTTTCCATCTGCATCGAAGTGCACTGTCTGAATTCTAACATTCATAGCAATTCCATTTTAATCAGTGAACAATAAATTAAAGAACTTCTTTGTGCTGTAACGTGCGTGCGCTGGTACATATTTTGCGCCTGGTGCGCATACTAAAATTTTATTGCGACCTACCTGCTAAGCCGGCGCAAAAAAACATAGCAGCTTCCGGAATGCTGAAGGATAAGGCAGGACAATGAAGTTAAACTTTTGAGCCTGTTTTTCCAAATAAAAAACGTTAAACCCTTACTCCGCGGGACAAATAAAAAAAACTAAAAAATCACGCCTTCGGATGCGCCCGCTGATAAACTTCCTTCAGCTTCTCGATGGTATTATGCGTGTACACCTGCGTGGCCGCCAGGCTGGCATGCCCTAAGAGCTCCTTCACCGAATTCAGGTCCGCTCCGCTATTGAGAAGATGCGTAGCAAAACTATGCCGCAACACATGCGGACTCTTCTGATCGATCGTCGTCACCTGTGAAAGATACTTGCGAACGACCCGGTAAGCATACTTAGGATAGAGCTTCACCCCCTTTTTGCCCGTAAATAAATATTCCTTCCCCAATTGCCCCAACTCCGCCCGCTTCTTCTGACAATACGCCTCTATTTCCCCCATCAGCCAGCTGCCGATAGGTATTACCCGCTCCTTATTCCCTTTACCGACAACCTTTATACACCTGTTCCCCTTATCCACCTGCCGCTCTTTCAGATTGATCAATTCACTCAGCCGGATCCCCGTATGGTAAAAAACAGCCAGCAAAAGCCTGTCCGTCCATCCCTCCCAGTCATCCGGGAACACCAGTCGCCTGAAAAGCGCCGCAATATCCTGCTGCTCCACATACACCGGCAGCCGTTTGCTGGACTTGGGACTCGTAATGGCCGCCATAGGCGACTGCTCCACCACCCCGCAACGGATCTGGTATTTAAAAAAAGACTTAAGTGTGGATATTTTCCGGTTGACGCTCCGGCTGCTGATCCCCCCATCCTTTAAAGATGCCAGCCAGCTCCGGATCATTGAAGGCGTAATGGCCCGTACAGCCACCTCACCAAACGTCAAAACATTAAAATCGAAAAATTGCACCAGGTCATCCTGGTAGCTGCGTACCGTATGCGGAGAGCTCCGCTTCTCAAATTTCAGATGATCGATAAACGAGGTGATCGGCGACTCCAAATCTCGTGAAATTATATATGTAAGTTACACTTTTTCCCCACTTTGTCCCAACCCATCCGTAAACGAACATAGGCCGTCTTATGACAGCCTATGTATCAATCATTTATGCGTATATTACTTTTCTACCGTGCCGTTGGCTACCTGCTGCTTGTAAACAGCCTTGAGCACCTCGCCTCTCCGCCTGACGGAAGGCTTGGTGTACGACTGACGCTCCCTCAATTGTATGAGGATCTTGGCCTTCTCGAATTTCTTCTTGTACTTCTTGAGCGCTTTGTCAATGTTTTCGCAATCTTTGGAATCGATAATCAACATATTATGACCTCTTTTTGATGTTAATCCAGTTGCCACCTCTGACAACCGGGTTGCAAATATACAGCAAATTCCGGAAAAAGGAAATTCTATGGAGAAATTTGCGAAATTCGCCCCCATGTTTACAGGAATCATCGAATCGCTCGGAAAAGTCCGGGAAGCAGCATCCCGGGGCTCCAATCGCACCTTCTGGATCGAATCCTCTATCTCGGAAGAATTGAAAATAGATCAAAGCATTTCCCACAATGGCGTCTGTCTCACTGTAGAAGAGATAAAAGACGGCGCCCACAGGGTCACCGCCATCGAAGAAACCCTCCAAAAGACCAACCTGGAAAGCTGGCAGCGGGGACACCTGGTGAACCTGGAAAGATGCCTCCAGATGAACGGCCGCCTCGATGGCCACATCGTACAGGGACACGTCGACACCACCGCCGTATGCACACAAAGAAAAGAGCTTGACGGCAGCTGGGAATTCCGGTTTGAATTTCCCAAAAAATTCGCCCCTCTCGTCATCGAAAAAGGCTCCATCAGCCTCAACGGTATCAGCCTCACCATTTTCAATGTAAAGAGATCCCGCTTTGACGTGGCCATCATACCCTATACCTTCGAACACACCAATATCCAATCCATACTACCCGGTAGCCTCGTGAATCTCGAATTCGATATGATAGGGAAGTATGTCAACAGGATACAAGACCTCAAAAGCTGATCAGGTAAAATATTTCTTCAATCGCAGGAACTGTTTTTCAAAAAGATAATAGCTTCCGTAGCTGCATACCAATAAGAGAACGATCCCCCCTGCCCGCGTGAGAAAATAAACAGGACCCGCCTGCATTCCACGACCCACGAGGATCGCCTGGCACTTAAATACCAGCATCTGCATGATGAACCCGTGGTATACGTAAATGCCGTAAGAATATTTTCCCAGCCATCTGAGCCATCCGGATGAGAACAAACGTCTGACAGCCACCCCTCCGCCGGGCGCTACCAGCACATATAATAACGCCGCCAGCAGGACATCGATACAGGTATAACCCCACCTCATAACGCCCGCATTTCTAAAGGTAAGGTCATGATCCTTCCACACAACGAACGAAAGGACCGCCATCGCACACACGCTCATCACCGCCACTACCCGGCGGTAATACCCCAGCCGGCCCTCTTTTTCAAGTAGGATCAGCAATGCGCCCATCAGCAATGGCTCTGCCGCCGTCAATGTGCTGAAATAGCTCAGCATCGTGTTTTTCGCCCACACCCTGCAAACAATGGATACCCCCCAAAGGATCAGGATGATCGTCTTACGGTTGAGACGCTCCGTATACCGGAAGATAAACGGCCATACCAGGTAAAATTGCTCTTCGACAGCCAGGGACCAGAACGTGATCAGCATCCCGTTTGCCGGCATCCCATACAACACCGTCTGCCAGTTGCTCAGATAGCTCCAGTACCACCATTGGTCCCTGTACAGATCGTGAAAAAAATAAAAATAACGGCTGTAAAAAACAGGGAGCACCATAAAAAAAACAACCAGGGTCCCATAGTAAAGTGGAAAGATCCGCAGTACCCTGCGTCCATAAAAATTTCTGAAGAAATGCCGCCCCCCATCCTGCTCCATATGACACAGGAGCCTTCCCGTAATCAGGTACCCCGAAAGGATAAAAAAAAGATTGACACCCACCCATCCCACCGTAAATAAATAGTATCCATCAAAAAAATGATGCATCACCACCAAAAGGATCGCCAGCCCCCTCAATCCATCCAGCCATGGTACATGCAGCCTTTTTTCTATCGAATTCATTTTCAATATTAGCTATTTTTATATTTTTACCGTTAACTTACATAGGAGACCATGCTGCAGCAACTGCTTCACATCTTTATTATCTCGTTTACCTGCTGCTCATGGGGACTCATCCCATTGCTCCTGGTAAAAAAAGAGCCCGCGGCTGACCTCGTATGGTACAGGTCCTGGGGCGGATTGATAGCTTTCCTCTTTATTACAGGCTGCATGGTCCTTGGCCTCCTCTCCTCCTGGCTCTACCTGGTCATTCCATTACGGTTCACCAGCCTGCTCCTGCTCACAGTCATTCAACTGTCGATCACCGCTATCCTGGGAGCAGGAAAAATAAAAAAACTCTTCTCATCCCTGTCACTTTTTCGTACCCGCCTTACCGGTATACCCCTGCTCTTCCTTATTACCTGTCTGATCCTGTTCCTCGTATTGAGTTGTTTGCCCACCGCCAGCACCGATACCAGGATCTATCACCTCCAGATTGTCAGATGGGCATCCGAATTCCCCGCAGTGCCCGGAATAGCCAACCTCTTTCCCAGGCTGGGATTGGGCTCCAACTGGTTTCTGCTGATCGGTTTTTTTCATATACCAGGCTTTGAGGACGGAAATTTCTCCTATCTCAACGTCACCCTCGTCATCTGGTTCTTTATCTGGCTGTTCCAGCACTGGAAATATCACTGGCAAAACTGGCGTTCCTCCCCTGCGCACCGAAGCCTTTGCCTCTTCTATTTCCTTTTACTCGTTTATTTCCTGTATGACTGGGAGCTGCTCAGGGGCACAGCCGGCTCCACCGATTATGACACCATCGTAACCGCCTGCATCATGCTGGTCATATGCTGCTGGGTCGAATGTATGATGATGGACAAAGGACCGGGCCCTTCCCTTCTGTTTGTTTTTATCGCATTTTCCGCACTGGGGTTTAAGCTGTCGGGCGTCTTTGTCCTCATCCTGCTCGCCTACCATCTTTTCCGCAATCGTATCCTTTCCTACTGGCTCTTTACCTCCACCCTGTTCTTACTGACCCTCGTCCCCGTATTGATCAAAAACTATATCATAACAGGTTACCCGCTTTACCCCCTGCCCTGGCTGGCCGGCAACCCCGACTGGAAATTACCCCGGGAAATGACAAGCTTATTGCACAATTACATCATCCTGTCGAACCGGTTCTATAACAGGGATTTTATCAACAGCTTTGCATTCAGACAACAACACACAGCCTGGTTCGCGGAATGGTTCAGCAACATCCTGCCGCAGCACAAATTGATCATATTGCTCAGCATCGCTTCCCTCTTCCTCTTCTTTACAAAAAAGAAGCTCCCCATAACCTATCCCCGTATCCGCACTTTCCTGCTGCTCCTGCTATTGATGGAAGCAGCCTGGTTCTTCACAGCCCCCAGCCCCCGCTTTGGCTACGCAGCCCTGCTCTGCACCGCATTGCTGCCGGCAAGCCTGCTTTTCGGATATATGGTCCCCGTAACCTGGTATCGCTACGGCCTTTTACTGACAACCATCGGCACGATTATCTATCTTTCCGCAAAAATGCATACTTCCTCTATTTTGATACACCCGCAGCCGTTCGTCGATCAGACAGCCACAACCATCATTATTAACGGTACAAACTACCGGCGGCCGGAAACGCCGGCGAGTGGCTACCCATGCCTTTTAGGTCACCTTCCCCTCCCCTGCACATGCCAGGAGAACCCCTTTCTCTTACGAAGGGGGCCTTCCCTTCGCGATGGTTTCCGTATGCAGCCCGGCCCCGATAGCACATTTATCCAACAATACAAATACTGACGATGAGGACAACGGCAGCCTTTCTGATCAAACGCCCATTCCTGCTCCTGCTGTTGTTCCTTCTCGCGGCTTATCTCCCCGTCTTTCTCCCTTTCTTTCATATAAAGAACGACCTGATAACGCAAAACCTGCCCACACGCTTTGTCACCAGCGAAAGTCTTTATTCAGGATATTTTCCCTGGTGGAATCCATATATCAATTTCGGCATTCCCCAATACGGGGATATGAATGACGGATACTGGAATCCTTTCCAATGGCTTATTGCCTGCACATCAGGCTACGGCATTTGGGCCATTACCCTCGAGGAGATGATGTACATACTCCTGGGCGGATGGGGTATTTATCTTCTATGCAGGGACAACCTGGGTACAAAGCCCCCCGCCATCATCGCTGCCATATCGTACATGACGTGCGGGTTCATCCTGGGACATTTACAGCATTTCTGCTGGATCACCGGGACCGCCTTCTTTCCTTACATGCTGCTTTATTTTTTCAGGATACACCGGGCGCCCACTGTAAAAAATTTCATCATCGGCGGCTGGTGCGTATTCCTGTTCATCGCTTCCACACATCCCGGGCTTGTGATCGGAGCATTTTATTTCTTTCTTCTTCTGATTCTTGCCGTTTTTGGCCTCCGGAAGGACATTGCGCCCGGATACGCCTCCGCCTCTTACTGGCGATCCAACCTCGTTTTCCTCCTGGTCAGCCTTCTCTTCTCTCTCGTGGTTATCATTAGCGATATGGACATCCTGCCGCATATTTCAAGAGGCAGTATCATCCCTCTCGGACAATCACTGCTGCATCCAACGACATTTCCCTCCTACCTGTCCCTGTTATTCCCGCTGGCAGTCCAAAAAGCCGATGCATTTTTTCAGACCGATATCGCCATGCGAAATACATATACAGGCATATTTCTTTTCATCTGCTTTATAGTTTTTTGCATCTATGCACGCAGGAAAATGCTGCTGGCCACCGGACTCATCCTTATTTTTTTTATCCTTCTCTCCTCCGGGGGCATTTTTAAAACTTTCGCCTATCATTTTCTTCCTTTCACCGGCCACGTCCGCCTCAACGGAGAGTTCAACTATTTTGTCGTGCTGATCCTGGTGCTGGCAGGCGCCGCCGGCTTCCATTATTGTATAAAGAACCTCTCATCCGGCGAAAAAGCCAAAGCCCTCATAACCCCTTTTAAAGGACTCTTTCTGGCCGCCCTGGTCATTTCAGCAGCGTTTATATTTTTCACCCGGCATTCCCTCCTCCATGCTCCTTCACCTCCGTCTGGTGACCTTAAACAACATATAAAATGGCTGATAGATGAGGCGAGTATCTGGGATATGATCTTCTTTCAATCCCTGATCCAACTGGTGACATTAAGCCTGATCCGCAGATATTGGGGCAGACAGTACAGTCTCGTGATCGTCATCGCCATTCACCAGATGATCCTGTCCTGGTGTATCCTGCCTTTCACAGGCCTCGGGATGGCCGGCAAAGCTTCCCGCCAGGCACTGATCAGTTACTTTCCAAAAGGCATTCACGCGCCTGAACAAAAGGCGCTTATCTCCACCGCCTACCTGGATTCATCCTACGCGAAGGACCTTATGTTACTGGGATCTTATAGTAAAAAGATCGGCTATCTGAAAAAAGAAGCATATCCCATAGAATTGAGTACGACTGAACAGCTTTTCCAGGATTCAGCGCTTTTTCATTTTATCCTCCGGCAATCATATCTCTTTCTTAGTACAGACACTATCCTGCACACAGCTACCGCTTTCGACAGCTCGCTGATCCACGTCCGGGAATTCGGTCCCGGCCTTATTCAGACCACCGTCGACAACCCCGGCTACCGTTATCTCACCTTTCTTCAAAACGACTATCCCTGGTGGACCGTCTCCGTCAACGGGAGCGCCGTTCCCCATTTCACCGGTTTTAAGACCTTTATAACCGTCCCGTTACAGCCGGGCAAGCAGAATATTCAATTTACATTCAATCCCCGGCCCATAAAGAAAGCCCTTTGGATCCAACTATTCATCGCCTTCGTAACAATGCTACTGTTATGCAGTCGCCGGATCAGGCACCTGCGCCTGTCGCAACCTTCGCTCCCCTCTCTTTCCGCTACCTCATGAGATACATTTTCCCGTACCCGTTATTGAAGTACTGATCCGTATTGTCTCCCGAGGCCTTATATTTTTCCAGGCTCTTGCCGTGCAGGTTCGTCACCACGTGATAAAGGTATACGCCATTCGCCAGCCTTTGACCATACATATCCGTACCATTCCACTTGAACTCCGTGATATTGCGACCGACATGCAGCGGTCCCAGCTCATCGATAGTGATCTCCCTGACGATCTTACCCGTAATGGTAAGTATCTGTATCTTGATGTTCTGAGGGACTTCACTGCCCGTGATCGTAAAGACAAAAGCAGTAGAAGTAGTGAACGGATTGGGATAGTTCAGCAGGTTCGAGATCATAGCTTTTGTAATGATCTTGAACCCTACTCTGTACGGAGCCGCGCCCGCCTGGTTGCCCAGCGGATCTTTACCCGTGACGATCAGCTCATAATCATCCCCGTTTTCTTTGTACTGCTTCGTAAAAGCAGGATAGAAATCTACCGTCGCCACATTATTGGCGCCACCCGTTGACGGGGTGAAACGCAGGGTATCCGTGTTGAAATAAAAGGGATGGAGGCTGCCATCCGGGTATCTCAATTGCACGCTGATCAGCGAAGTATCCTGCATCAGCAGGAACTTGGACTCCGTCTGGAGCTTTACCTGTATATGCGGTCTCGCTGAAACGATATCATTATTCAGGATATGCACATTGTCAAAGGTCACGTCCATCGTGGGATTCCTGTTCTCATAACGCACATAGAATTTCTTATACAAAAAGTTATTGAAGATATACTGTTCCGGTTGTGCGCGGTCCGGATTGAAGTCCAGGTAGATCGTGTTCGATCCCGGATAGGTCTTGGTATCGATCACATAATCGAAGACCAACGTGTCGCCGCTGATGATCGGCCTTCTCCTCGGAAGCTGGAGTACATGGGTAACATTGTTCTTATCCAGGATATAAGCCTTTATCTGCATGCTGTCGAATGCATAGGGGCTCACATTCTTGAAGGCAATGGCAAACTCCAGCTGCGCTCCCTGATCCACCGTATCCTTGGCTTTTAGAAGGATGTTGGCAGCCAGCGCTCCTTCCGGTGCTGGTGTATCTTCTATTCTCCAGTATTTCAGCTGGTACGGCGTTCCATGCTTCACATCCATCGTCCCCAGGCTCAGCTGAAGGAAAGGATATTGTGTAACGATTACAGAAGACACATCGAAGTCCTGCTGGGTCCTGTCGAGATTGAACAGCGTCGTCTTGTTACCCAAAGTGTCGACTCCTATCACTTGTACAATGGCCGAATCCGTCCCCGGAGACTCCAGGGAACTACCCCTCCAATGCACCTTGTCCCATTTTTTGGCAGGTCCGAATATCGGAGAGGTAATGGAACCTGCAGTATCCGGCGTTGAACAGTCCACTGTAAAGGCAATGGCATCCAGTACTCCATTGGTTATCGCATACTTGGGGATGAATGAGTTCACTCCTTTCTGGTATACGAATGCCCATGAGCGTGGTTTTGTGAACGAGTCGATCACTGTTACGCCCGCATTATGGAACCGGTGGTATAAAGAATTACCAGAACCATAAATAGCCGTATCCGCCTTCCACTTGTCGGCATAGGTATTGCTGGCGCTGTCAGGGTTGTCATTATCCCGGACTTGAATAAAGGCGCCCACCGGCAGCATGTCCAGGAAATCCATCGCGTTCTTTCGTCCCGCAACGGTTCCCAGCGGGTACTCAAAATTATATCCCCGGTTAGGGCCGCAGGTGGACCTCAGACTATTGTAAAGACCCGTAGGACCGGAATAATCGTTTTGCCAGGGCCGGAATGTCACCGAATCATATACATTGAATATGATCTCGTCATAGGCGCAACCCGGACCTACGAGATACGATCCCGCATTGACATTTGTACTGTATCCCTGATCATCCAGCCCCCCCGCGCCCACAGGATACGTCGTATTGCGGATATACAGGCTGTTCATGTGATCCTGGAATCTCCATTTACGACTGTTCGCGTCCAGGTAAATATTGGCCGTAGAAGAATTTTGATGTTGAAAATAATGCGATTGGTTATAGCCTTCGCCGCTCTTCGACGGATCGATATAAACGAACGAAGCATTATTCCAGTTGTATTGCCCGCCTGACGACGGCACGATCGCCACACGCCAGTAATAAACAACACTATCCATGTACGTGATGCCCGGGTCCACTTCCAATACCCCACCTCCGGACATCAAAGTCTTGGATACCTTCAACGGAGAATTAAAGGATTGCGTGGTGTCTATTTCCACCGCAAATTGCTGAGTGGCGCTGAACGGGTCTGCCGTGGAAGCATATAGCTTCGAATTAGATTTATTGATAATGGCATACTGATACGGGTAGACAGGCGTAGCCTCATTCTCATAAATATAAAATGGGCTGGTCACGCTATTATTCGCCAGTGTAGTTTCAGTCACCGTATTATCTGAATTCACCGTGATCGTGATCTGGTTCTGTCCTTTATCCCTGTCCGGGTCGATCGGGATCACCAGCTGGATCGAATCCGAATACCTGATACCCGGTATCTTCTTGCTCAGTAACGTGGCAACACTGCCATTGGGATATTTCCGCCGGACCAGTATGGTAATGGAGTCCGGCACCACCTTACCCAGGTTATAGAACCGTGCATTTATCGTAAAATTGGTATTGCTGACAGCAATAAAGGAAGGATTGATAACCACCTGGGAGGCTTCTATATCATAGTCCGGCAGACTTCCCTGGTTCAGCCGGAGTGCCGGATCGCCATGTATGGTCATTTCTTCCGCATGCAGCCGCGCAAAATAATCCCCCGGCGCCGTCAGGATCAGCTTCTGAAAAGCATCCTTCTCAATAATCCCCAGCGGTTTCCCATAGTCCGACTGATCCATCAGATTGTACAGTCCGTATAAGTAGAGATTGAGATAATTTACAATCCCGAAGTGCGTGCTGGCGACAAAAGCAATAGAACCCCGATCCTTTGCCAGGACATACTGCTCCGACATGGTCTCGCTATAACCGAATCGCTGGTTGTCATAAACAAAAAAGTTACCCGCATCACACCCATTGATAAAGAATACCGGGTATTTCCCCGGGTTATTGTAATCCTTTGGATTGTCCAGGTTATATCCCAGCGCAGTATTGTTTGAGTGGCCGAAATAGTTCAGTACGCTCATCCCCGTCGTAAACAGGTTGGAAATAAGATTCAGCGGAACCTGGCTGATCTGACCCGCATTTCCATCACACAGGATAGAGACATTGGCGCCATAGGCCGTGTCCGCGATGATATCCTTGTATACATACATGTAATTACACAATATCTGACCAAGGAAAGGCTCGCTGACCCCCGTAAGATGAAGCACATTCTTCATCCACAGACGGCCGTCGATAGTATTGGGTGTCGTGGCCTGGGTAAGCTCATACTCTTTTATTTTTGCCAGATAAACTTCTATTTCAGGCCCCGACACCACGGATAGCCTGCCTATGGGCGTCACCGGCACCGCGTCCATGGAAGTCGCAGCGCTGAGCTTATTGTCCGATGCCGGGTAGCCGAATGTCGGTATGAGATTCAACCCGTCGGCCAATGGGGCATGCATCGTCTCGCTGTAATAATTATAGTCGTTATAGGTCATCCCATGCCCTATCAGCATCACAAACTGGGGTGCGGCGGCAAAATTGGCCCTGGCAAACCGGAGAAAATTGAATATGGAAATAGGATGCTTTTTGATCCCGAACGCAAACTGGTCCACCAGCTCATCGATCTCATAGGTATGCGCATTAAAACTGCCGCCTGCCGGCGAGCTCCGGTAATTTTTGTAATCTACCACAGGGTTATTACCGCTGGAGCCTGTATACAGCGCAGGATGGCTGATGATGATATAATTGCCCTGGTTGGCGCTCAAAGCATAGTTCGTAAAGGTTCTTGGCGTCAGGGAATTGACCGTTCGCACACCGGCAGGATCTTCATTCACCAGGACAAGCCTGCGGTTATACGCCGATCCGCCAAGGACAAAAGACAGGACATTACTACCTCCTACTACCGCATCATAGCGGCGCCCTTCCGTAAGGTCATACAATACCGGGGTAACACCCGACGCCATTGCCAGGTTATTTATTTGCAGGTGATAGCCGGTCGCCCTTGCCGGCAGCTCAAAATAAAAATTGGGTTGCCCTCCGAAATTGAATTGACGGGGGTAGTTCAGCTCATAATAGGAGGCCACCATTCTATCCACACTGGTCGTACCGGTGTTCATGAACTGCACACTTGCCGCATTGCTGCTCAGCAGACTCACCGGCACAGACCTGGTGGTGTTCAGGTCGTCAAAACTATTCATGGCAGTGTCGATCATTGAAGTACCATTCAGCACAAACTTCACACTACGGTTGTAATCCGCACAGCCCACCATACCAAAGCTGACCGTTGCATCAGGGCCACCCGTATATACAAATAAGTTGTTCTGATTATCCGACAGACTGTTACCCGCATATATAGGTCCCGTGGACCAGAACTCGCCCATGTCGTAGGAAGAGGAATAGATATATTCACCCACTACCTGCGCAAAGCCCGGGTTGATGCCACTCTTGAAGTAAGTGCCCGCTTTATGCATAAAATAAGGCTCCACCGGCAGTGAAGTACCGGAGACATCATTGGTCGTATTGATAAAATGAAAAGGCGTTCCCGTGCTGTTGACCGTAAGAAAATAAACGGCAGTATCCGTCTCCAGGCTCCATTTCTTTGTATGCTGATAGGCAGGGGTTCTGTACAGCGCCTGGTCCGCATCGCCGTCATTCATCTTTCCCCAGAACTCGATATAGTCACTGCTGCCGAGTACACCGCTTGCCACCGAAGTATAAATGGGCACTTCCTGCCCGTTACGGAAAAGTTGAAATTGCTGTGCCTGTGCGCCGCCCAACCCCGCGCTTGCCAGCACGGACTGTGGGATACGGTACAGACCATTGGCTCCTACCTTGAATTTATAATAGGTCTTACTATAATCGATCCACTCGTTATTGTAAGACTGGGCGGAAAGCCCCATTGTCAACAGTAAGAGAAAAACAGTAAAAAATGTTTTCATAAAATCGGGTTTCGGGTTCATTTTTTCTTTTCCTTTCTCTTCATATCGATCCTCAGTGAGAATACGTGTGTATATAACGGATAAGATTGATTAGCCAGGTTGGTGAACGCATAATCGATCTGCACATCGCCCACTTTGAATCCCGCACCTACGCTTGGCTGATAGATCCATATCTTCTTCTGGTTAGTAGTATCCTTGTCATCCAGCGCCTTTTGAAAATTATTGATACCGCCCCGGACAAAGAATACATCTTTAAAGGATAACTCCAGGCCCAGCTTCGGGTCGATGCTCACCGGGTTGGTGCTGATCACTGTATTCCGCCGCCCATCGAAGGTCACATCCACATCGGCTTCCGCCAACAGGTTTACTTTCCTGCCAAGCCTGAAATTATAGCTTCCGCCCAGTATCAGCTGCGGGGCCGTCAGTTCCGTGGACTTGGTGGGTATCTCATTCTGGGTCATGTAAAATACTTCCCGCATCTGCTGGTTGATGCTGTATGACCATGCATTGAAGGTCGTCGTGACATCCCTGGCGACAACGCCCAGTCTCCAGCGTTTGCCGAGGATCTGGATAGCCGCGTCAAAACCAAACCCCCAGGCCGTAGCAAAGTCTCCCGCCTTCCGGTAGATCACCTTTGCATTCGCTCCGAAATTGATGATTGTTCCATTGCCAAGGTTAGACCGCTGCGCCAGGGAAAAAATAAAAGCATAGTCAGCCGAAGAAAAGGTAGTGATATTGTCAAAATTCACCGTTCCATCCGGCTGCACCAAAAAGATCGTGTTGGGAATATCGTCCACGGCAAACCGTAGTGCAGTGATGCCTATCGTCCGCTTATTGTCCTTCAGCGGCAACACCAGGTTGGCGAAATCATACTTACCTATGCCCGCATAATATTCCGAGTGCATAAGGTTCAGCTGGGGATTATCCCGTATGTTCCCAAGTGCCGCGGGATTCCAGTAACCCGCCGTACCATCCGAGACACTGGCCGCCTGGGCGCCCGCCATGGACATACCCCTCGCGCCCGCGCCGATGTTGAGAAATTCATTCGAATATTTGGTGAATTGAGCAGATGCAGAGATGCAAAAAAATGATCCGGCAAGTAATAAAGGGTAAATTTTTCGCATCTGACGCATTTGGTTCTTTAGGGTCCCCCGTTGCAGCCCGCCCCGCAATCTTTTCAGCATAAGCCTATGGTTATGGTTTTTTATACGGTTGCTTTTCAGGGGTTGTTTCAGGATCACTTTTCAGCCCGAAACACCGTAGGACGGCCGCTTCAGGGCTATCGGGTTATAACGCCCTTTCATTCAGATTATTGTACCCGAAATGCTGTACTTTTGCCCCGATCGTCCACTCATTCCACCCTATGGAAAAAAATGGGCATCAGACATCCAAAAGATTGACTATCAATGAACAATTTAATAACTGAATTACAATGGCGTGGCATGATACAGGACATCATGCCCGGTACGGAAGAACAGCTGTCGAAGGAAATGACCACAGGCTACATCGGCTTTGACCCTACGGCCGACAGCCTCCATATTGGAAGTCTCGTCCCTATCCTGCTGCTGGTTCACTTACAAAAGGCTGGTCATAAACCCATTGCGCTCGTAGGCGGAGCCACAGGCATGGTCGGGGACCCCAGCGGAAAGAGTGAAGAAAGGAATTTGCTGGACGAAGCCACCCTCAACCACAACCTCGAAGGCATCAAGGGACAGCTAAAAAAATTCCTGGATTTCTCCCCCAGCCTCCCCAATGCTGCCGAAATGGTAAATAATTACGACTGGTTCAAAGAAATGAGCTTTCTTCAGTTCATCAGGGACGTAGGCAAACATATAACTGTTAATTATATGTCTGCAAAAGACAGTGTTCGCAAACGTTTAGAAGGCGAAAATGGCATGAGTTTTACCGAATTTACCTATCAGCTCGTGCAAGGCTACGATTTTTACTGGCTATATGCGAATAAAAATGCCAGGCTCCAAATGGGGGGTAGCGATCAGTGGGGCAACATCACTACGGGTACAGAGCTGATCCGGCGCAAGGCAGGAGGCGAAGCTTTTGCCTTCACCTGTCCCCTCGTCACCAAGACCGACGGGACCAAATTCGGTAAGACCGAAAAAGGCAACGTATGGCTCGACCCCGTTAAGACCACTCCTTACGAATTTTATCAGTTCTGGCTCAAATCCACCGATGCGGACGCCGAAAAATGGATCAAAACCTTCACTTTCCTCAGTCAGGGGGAGATTGAAGCGCTTATAGACGAGCATCGTCGACAGCCCGAACAAAGATTACTGCAAAAGGCCCTGGCAAAGGAGATCACCTCTTTTGTTCATGGGGCAGAGCAGTACGAGCAGATAATCAATACCAGCAAAGGTTTTTATGGTGGCGACCCTATCGGGTTTATCAATATCTCCAGTGATACCATCTTATTGAACAGTGGTGTTCCCACCTCTACATTCGGTAGCGCCCTGCCCGTTGACGCCGTCACTTTCCTGGCGGAGTGTGGCAGCAGTTTTTTCTCCAGTAAAGGCGATGCCAGGAAAATGATACAACAGGGAGGTGTCAGTATCAATGAGACAAAGGTCACAGACCCAAAAGCGATGATCGATGATTCTTATTTGCTAAAGGAAAAATACATCCTCATCAGAAAGGGAAAGAATTTCCACCTGGTCGTCGCCGGGTAAAATATTCTCCGCTTACCGCGCCCGTTAGCTCAATAGCGCCGGCCGCTCCCGGTATGTCTTCAGCACCAACTCTCCAAAGAGGGTATTGGCCCAGGCAAACCATTTCCGGGTGAACTTGGCCGCATCATCCTTGTGGAAGGCTTCATGCATAAAGCCCGTACCGGCATGACTGTTCTGCAGCATCTTCAGACATAGCGCCGTTTCCTGCGAGTCATGGCTCGTCAGCCCTCTAACGATAATGCTCAAAGGCCAGATCATATTGACACCCACGTGCGGACCACCGACACCTTCTCCTGCCTTGCCTTTGAAATAAAACGGATTGGCCTCACTGAGCACTGCACGCCGGGTATTCTGATAGACCATATATCCTTTTTTGTCGGGGTGCAGGACAGAAAGATCGCCCGCAAACCCGGGAGATTGGAGATATGGTAACGCCAGCAGGCTGGGCACATTCGCATCATCCATGAAAGTATGGTTACCAAAACCATCTACTTCGTAGGCAAACACCTGTCCGTAAGTATGGTGGTTTACAATGGCATATTCTCCCAATGCCTTGATCAGGTCATTTTCCAGCGCAAAACAGGACTGGATCAGCTCCTTTCCTTTACCCGTCGCATCCAGCAATGTACGCAGGTTACGAAGACTGCTGAGCGCAAACAGGTTGGAAGGTATCAGGAAAGGATATATCGTCGCATCGTCGCTGGGACGGAACATCGAATGGATAAGACCGACTTTCTTCGTAGGATATCCATAGCCCCCCAGGGGCACACCGTCAGTAGCCCAGCTCGTCTTGCGCTGGAAACTATAAGGCCCGTCGCCGTCCTTGCGCTGCTGCTCTTTGAATGTTTTCAGGACAAGCCCCATCGCCGCCAGCCATTCATCGTCAAAGGGAGAGGTGTCCTTTGTTTCCGACCAATACCCAAACGCAAGGCGTATCGGGTAACACAGACTGTCGATCTCCCATTTACGTTCATGGATACCCGGTTTCATATCCGTTATATCCGTCTCCTTCCATTCACTCACCTTGCTTTCGTTCTTATAAAAAGCATTGGCATAGGGATCTTTCAGGATACATTTCGCCTGGCGATGGATCACCCCTCTTATCAGTTGCTGCAGGTCTTTGTCATCTTTGGTCAGCGACAGGTAAGGATATACCTGGGCGCTGCTGTCCCTTAGCCACATGGCGTCGATATCTCCCGTGATGACATAGGTATCCGGCTTACCGCCGGCAATATCGAATTCCACCGTAGTATCCAGGGTGTTGGGGAAGCAATTCTCAAAAAGCCACCCCAGTTCCTTGTTCCCGATGTTCGTTCTCACATCCCGGATGATCTTTTCGACCGATTTACTCTTGAATTTCCTTTGCGCTTCCGGTATCCGGACAACAGGAAAATCTGTGCCAAATGATGGTTTGATAAAAAATCCTGCGGCAGCAAGCGTGCTCTGTTGAAGAAAAGTTCTGCGTTCCATATTGTAAACCTACATTATTTTTTTCCATTTATCTTTCGTTATAAAAAATACCAGCACCCCGATCATCGCCAATGCCAGCCCATACAAAGCAAATTTTCCCGTCGTAACCCATACGAATAACCATATGCCCACGGAGAGGATCACCGGCAGTGGATACAACCACATTTTGAAGGGCAGTTTCTCCGTTCCTTCCCTTCGCCGGAGAATGACCACGCCCACCGCCTGTGCTACAAATTGAACGAGGATCCGCATGGCGAGAATGGCGCTGACGGCATTAGCAAGTTTTAGCTGGATGCTAAAAATAAAACCCAGGGCTCCTATAAATAAAAGGGAGATGTAAGGGAAGGATTTTGTCGGATGCAGTCTTGCAAATATGGGGAAAAAGTGACCGTCGACAGCTGCTGCATAGGGTACCCTCGAATAACCCAGCACCACCGCGAACAGGGATGCAAAAGCTACCCATAGGATCAACCCCGTGGCGACCAGCGCCGTCCGGTGTCCATATATTTTCTCCATAAAGGTGCTGATCACAAAGTCCGAATGCATCGCTTCCTGCCAGGGCACCACACCCACCACGCTTAGATTCATACAGAGGTAAAGTATCGCGATACAAATGATGGAGATAAATATGCTTCGGGGAATATTGCGGGCAGGGTCCCGGATCTCTCCTCCCAGGTGGCATACATTGTAATAGCCCAGGTAGCTGTAGATGGTTTTGCCGGATGCCTGTCCCAGCAAAAGGGCAAAGCTCCAGCTGAACATGGTTTGGTCACCGCTGGGTATACAGGAAAAAGATACCGTCCGGTGCGTCCATCCGCTGAAAATGATCCACAGCATAGTGATGATGACACCCGCCCACAGGAACACCGATATCTTGCCGATCGTCTTTATATTCCGGTATAGCAGCAGCACGATGAGAATGACCACTGTCCCCGAGACAGCCTTGCTGCCCAGTTCCCCAAGGGATGGTACGAGGAATTTAAAATAGGTAGAGAAGCCGATGGCGCCCGAAGCCACCACCAGCGGCGCCTGCAGACAGGTTTGCCAGACGAAGAGGAAGGACATCAGGGGGCCCCATTTCTTTCCATAAGCCGCTTTCAGGAAATTATAGCTGCCGCCCGCCAATGGATAAGCCGCTCCCAGCTCACTCCAGATCATACCGTCTACCAGCGCCGTAATCGCACCGAAGATCCAGGCCCAGAGAAAGAGGCTGCTGCCTATGATCTGGATCACCAGGGACAGCATGACGAAGGGGCCGATGCCCACCATATCGATCATGTTGATAGAGGTCGCTTGTAATAATCCTATTTCCCTTTTCATCCCTTCTCCCCCTTTGCAAATGTTCTTATTGCCTTTATCAGCTCATCAAGCTCCCTGGTCGTCGTATATACGTTGGGCGTTACCCTCACTCCGTGCAGGTTTTCCCATTCGATACCCACCGTGTGTATCCTGTATTCGTTAAAAAGGAAATTGTCCAGTTCCGCGGCTTTCCTGCCTTCGACGCTTACCATGCCGATGGCGCATCCAAAGCCCGGCTTCATGGAAGTATGCAGCTTCACTTTGGGAATATCTTTCACCGTATTCATCCAGTAATTTTTGAGGTACAGTAATCGCTGCTCTTTGCGGGCAGCACCGATCATATCGTAAAAGTCGATCGCTTTGCCGATGGCCTGTTCGATAAAAAAGGGCCGGGTGCCCTGGCTTTCGAACTTCCGGATATTGTCGGACTTCGGATCGTTCGCGGCAAAGAGAGGGTATATAGCCGGTATTTTTTCTTTTTTTACATAGAGCAGTCCGCTGCCGATGCAGGCAGTCAGCCATTTGTGCAAGCTCGTCCCGAAGTAATCGCATCCCAGTGAAGGGATGGTAAATTCAAATTGTGCAAAAGAATGCGCGCCATCCACCAGCACTTCGATACCCTGTTGATGGGCCGCATCCGCGATCCGTCGTACAGGCAGTATTTGTCCGTTCCAGTTGATGACATGCGTGACATGTACCACCTTTGTTTTCGGGGTAAAGGCTTTGATGTACTGACCTGCCATGTAATCATTGTCTTCGCTGGGAAGGTCCAGGCTGACCCACACCAGCTTGATGCCGTCCCTTATCTCCCGTTGCTTCCAGGCATTGATCATATTGGGATAATCCTGTTTGCTGAGGACCACCTCATCCCCCGCCTTCAGCTGTAATCCAAAAATTACCGTCTCCAGGGCTTCCGAGGCATTGCGATGGATGGCGATCTCCTCCGGCGAGGTACCTGCGATCCGGGCAAGGTTCCTACGGAGAGGCTCTCTCCCCTGGTCGAGTACCCGCCACATATAATAGCTGGGCGCATCATTACACATGTCGTGATAGCGCTTCACGGCATCCTGTACGATCTTGGGAGAGGGCGATACTCCGCCATTGTTTAGATTGATGATCCCCGATGAGGTCGTAAAAGACTGTTGCACGAAATACCAGAAATCTTCGTCTCCCGCCAATTCCCCGGGCAGCCTCTCTTCCGCATGATGGAGCGCCTTGTCCAGGTTGCGGCTCCAGGCAGGACGGCTGATCGAGCTTAACAAAGCAGTTGCAGAGAAAGTTCCCAGGGTATCGAGAAAGCGGCGACGATTGAAACCAGGCATGATAGTAGCAGTTTGGAGCTAATGTAACAAAAAAACGAACCCATCGTTCGCCCTTCCATTTATCTTATATTTGCCCCTCCATGAAGTATTACATTATTGCCGGCGAAGCCTCCGGCGACCTGCACGGCAGCAATCTCATCAAAGAGTTGAAGAAGGCCGATCCGCACACCGAAGTCCGGTGTTGGGGGGGCGACCTCATGGCAGCAGCCGGCGGCATTCTGGTAAAGCATTACAAGGAACTTGCCTTTATGGGCTTTGTGGAAGTGCTGAGCAACCTTCGCACCATTTTCAGGAATCTTGAATTCTGCCGTCAGGATATACAGTCCTGGAAGCCTGACGCTCTCATCCTGGTGGATTATCCCGGCTTCAATATGCGAATTGCAAAATGGGCCCATCGCCAGGGAATAAAGGTCATCTATTATATCTCTCCACAGGTATGGGCCTGGAAAGAGGGGCGCGTACGGCAGTTAAAGGAGAATGTAGACAAGATGCTGGTCATCCTCCCTTTTGAAAAGGAGTTTTATCGCCGCTGGAATTTTGACGTGGAATACGTGGGTCATCCCCTGGTAGAGGTTATCGACAACTTTCTCTCCTCCCCCTCCTCGATCCCCGAAATCCCGGCCCCCCGCCCGCTCATCGCCCTTCTCCCCGGTTCACGCCGCCAGGAGATATTAAAAAAGCTTCCCATCATGCTGGAAGTGTGTCATCACTTCCCCGGCCACCAATTCGTAGTGGCCAAAGCCCCCGGCCTGGAAGATGGATTTTACGAAGACATGTTGAAACAACATCCCAACGTCTCTTCCGTTCGCAACCAGACCTACGCCCTCCTCTCAAAGGCCAAAGCCGCCTGCGTTACCTCAGGCACCGCAACCCTCGAGACCGCCCTGTTCGGAGTGCCGGAAATAGTCTGTTATAAAGGGAGCGCCCTCTCCTACCAAATAGCAAAAAGACTGATCAAGGTAAAATATATTTCGCTCGTCAACCTCATCATGGACAAACTTGTAGTGAAGGAATTGATCCAGGACGAGCTTACCCCGGAAAACTTAAAAAAGGAGCTGAACGATCTGCTGAATAACCCCCAACGGCAACATCAGCTCCAGGCCGACTACAAAGCGCTGAAAGAGCTGCTCAGCCAGGGAGGACATGCCTCCGCCAATGCAGCGCACAGCATTGTGCAATTTCTTTCTCACTCCGCCACGCCTCACACATGACATCCCTTAATGCTTCACCCTCTTTCCTCACTTCCTCTCCCTTAATACTTCAGCCCCTCTTCATTCCCTCTCCACACCCCTTCTCACTCAATGCTTCCTGAAAAAGATCAGCTTGATAATAATGATGATGATCCCCACCAGGAACATGAAGATAGAGATCCGGTTGATCCCATGCATATATTTCATCCACTGGGTATGCGGCGCGTTAGGATCCCTTTTCTTGATATAGAAGTATTCTGCAAATTGTCTCCAGACTCCCATAGTACACTGATTGAACCTCAAATCTAATTAACAACCCCCATTTTTGAATTGTTTACATCAAAAACCTATATATTTGCACTCCCAAATGGATTCCCTGTCGCACAGGTCGTCCGCAGGGCCTTTCCGGGCCGGTCGCCTACAGCCGTCCCGGAAATGTGAAAGGGGGTTTAGCTCAGTTGGCTAGAGCGTTTGCATGGCATGCAAAAGGTCACCGGTTCGACTCCGGTAACCTCCACCTAACCGGACTTCGAGTCCGGTTTCTTTTTTTCCGTCGATTTCCAACAGTCGTTTCTCGCTCATTTCAATAAACTATGATGAAATATTGTCATCATATAAGTGGTTCGATAGCTACCCTTTTGGTAATACAACCGGCTATCGAAACATTTTCTCAACAGCTCTTGTTGCTGTGGAATAGTAGCAGGCAAGTATATGTGCCGCAGATCCCCTCGTAAATTATCCCATCAACGCCCTGTCGTACCCTGACCCGGAAAACGCATTAAAACGCAAGCAACCTCTGACGGTCAGGGATGCCTGTTCTCATTATTTAACCAGAGATTATGAGCGCGCAAAATTACTCCTGCAGGTTGCGAATGGAGATCAAACGGCTAAAAAGCCGGGACTGTCAAAGCGAAAATGATGGAAACATTAACGGAAGAATTCGGGCAACTGGTAAGGGCTATCGTGCGGGAAGAGTTGGAACGGGAAAAAGCAGGATCGGTAAAAGAGCCGCCGTTGAACCAGAGCGGCATTCCAGGATTGACGCAAAAACCGTTATATAATATGCGTGAAGTCCGGCAACTGTTTGGGAATGTGAGTATTTATTTAATTAACAGCCCGTTAGGGCACCATAGAAGGTGGATTTTTCAAGCCATAAAAGCAGGAAATTTGTTATATTTAGGAGAATGACAAATCTCCATCGATATACCAGCTTTGAGGACCTGAAAAACAGCGGCATCTCCGATCAGGTCACTCCTGCCGATGCAGCAAAAGCTGCGTTGAGGCAGAAGAAGTGGCTCGATGTGCTTAAATCCGCCAGCGCAACTATGGTGCCAGCCAGGCGCAAGCGCAAGCAACATGGAAAATGATTTTTTGGAGAACTTGTCAAAAGTCTGCACAGTTCTCAATAACCATGCAGTTGAATATTTAATTATTGGCGGCAGTGCCGTTGGTTTACATGGCTACCCTCGAGCTTCCTTGGACTCTTCGGGAAAACCTCAGTTATGAGGATCTGCTGATCAGCAAGGAAAAGTTGGCCCGGGCGAAGGATATGGAGGATATAAAGGAGTTGGGGTTGCGGAAAGGAAGAAGGCCTAAGTAATACTGTAAATATGTTTCTTGAACAACGCAGCTTTATTTCTGATTGAAACAACGCTGCACGACCGGGAACTAGCGCTGGCCGCGCCGAAGAGATTCGAGCGTTTTCAGAAAAAGCACACCGGCTGGCGTCTGCCGATTGAGTCCGAAACACGTGGTTTGAACGGAAGTGCTATATTTATCAGTTATAAATCATATAATGGGCTATTATATATTCTCCTACTCTATCGACGCAGAACAGGTTAAACAAACAATTGGGTCGATCGACCAGGCGCTGTTCGACGCAGTAGTACAAACGGAGGAATTCCAATGTTATGCTGATCAGGATTTCGACGGTCACACCAGGTCAAGACAAGCTCTTGAACATTTGATCCTCGGAAAACGATTCAGCTTGCTCAGGAAATACAATAAAACCTCCGCACACGCCTACTGGTATGCGTTCATTTCCATATGTGCCTACCTCGGCGAAAAACTACCATCCACCCATGATATGAAATTGAGCTATGAAACGGATTTAATCAATGAATATCTCAAATCCGACTTCGGCATTGACGTGCAGATAGAAGAATTAATGTTAAGTGGCGAAGAGGGCTTCTTTGGCCTACCCCAGGTCAGCGACTGGCCCTTGTGCGGATTGTGGCCTTCAGAAAAATTGCTCGAGCTACGCGAACTATTTGCACCCGTTACGATTGCCGATGATGAGCTGCGGCGGCTCGCCGAAGAAGATGATGAGAAAGAAATGGCTTACGACAGCATCAGGCAAATCAAAGAAAACATTACATATTGCATCGACAACAAAACAAGCCTGATCTCATTTTGTCACTAAAGTTCGGGTCAAGGCATTTAGAGGCAAGATGGCCACGCTCGTCGTCAACTGTCTGATGATGGTATCCTTTACGTCATTCGAATGAATATTTATAGACCAAAATGTTCGAAAACGGACGTTTTTAAAATTCAATTTTTGATTAATTACCTGGTTAGTATCGATTTATATTTGGCACCTGGATTGAGATACCATCATGCAAATTTTGCGTTATGGATACGGCTCTCTCAGAACAGGTAATAGCCAAAAGAAAAAGAAAGTATCTGCTTATAGCGGGAACGCTGATCCTACTCCTGCTCCTGGCCATCTGGTCCCTCCGGGCCTCCTTGCGGTCTTCCCTAAAACGATCCGCCTTCACTACAGCAGTCGTGGAAAAGGGAGGTATTGAAAATACCATCACTGCATCCGGAGAAGTATTGCCTGAATTTGAAGAAACCATCACAAGCCCTATCAATGCTTCCGTTCAGAAAGTGATCCTGGATGCAGGTAGCCGGGTAAAGGCCGGTCAATCTATTCTTACACTCGATAAATCTACCTCCCAAACAGAATATACGAAGTTGAAATTCCAACTGGAATCCAAACGCAACGATATTAAGAAACTTAGGCTCCAACTGGATAAAAGCTTCTACGACATTCAATCCAATAATGACATCAAACAATTACGTATCAACAGCCTTGATGCGGATGTCGAAAATGCCAAACGTTTATTTAAGGCGGGCGGTGGGACGAAAGAAGACGTCTCACAGGCCGAACTCAATTTAAAAGTGGCGATGCTGGAAAAACAGCAACTTGAAAACGAAATAAAAAACAAACAACAAACCATGCGGGCAGAAATGAAGGAGGCAGAGATTGCCGCATCCATACAGGAAAATGACCTGAATGAGTTGGGACGGCGGTTGCAATTGGCCAATATCGTTGCAAGCCGGGAAGGGGTCGTCACCTGGGTTAATAAGAACATAGGGGCTTCCATAAGGGAAGGAGATGCACTTGCCCGCATAGCAGACCTGGGCAGCTTTAAAGTGCAGGGGAGCTTGTCCGACAATTATCTTGACCAGTTGCATAATGCCATGACGGCAATCATACGTATCAATGACACACAGATAAGAGGCACGGTGATCAATATTCAACCCTCTGTACACAATGGTATTGTATCATTCGATATACAATTGGATCAACGGAATAACAAGACGCTCCGTCCAAATATGAAAGTAGATGTATTCCTTATTACTTCAACCCATAGTAATGTGTTGCGTGTAGCGAACGGACCCACTTTCAAAGGGTCGCCGACACAGGACATCTTCATAGTAAACAATGGAAGAGCTGAAAAACGAACAGTACATATAGGCATGATGAATTTTGATTATGTGGAGCTCAAAGACAATGTCCGTCCAGGCGACGTAGTTATCACATCTGATATGAGCGAATATAAAAATTCACAAGAGATTATTATTAATAATTAGAAGATATTCAAAACGGTGATGACTAAAAACATACGGATGAAATGGCGATTGCTCTATTTTATTCCCCTGCTGGCCTGTTATTGCAGGGGGCATTGTCAGGCCACCGGTGATACCATCAGGATCTCCCTGGGAGAAGTCGTAACCATGGCAAAATTAAGATCGATTGCCTCAAGGCAGGCCGCTACGGTAAGAGAAACAAAATACTGGCAGTGGCGCACTTACCGCTCCAATTATCAGCCGCAATTATCCTTGACCGGCATCTTGCCGGGCTATAGTAAAACATTCACACAGGTATTGCAACCCAATGGAACAATACAATTCCAACCCATTCACAATGACAATTCATCCCTGAACCTTTCCTTCAGCCAAAGCATTGCGGCGACCGGAGGAAGCATTTATGGCACTACCCAACTGCAACGTTTTGATGATTTTGACCGTAAGAGTACTTTATATAACGGGGTGCCCTATGGAATTGGGTACAGCCAGCCCTTATGGCAATTCAATTCCTTAAAATGGGATAAAAAAATAGAACCGTTGAAATTTAATGAAAGCAAACAGGCTTATATTGAATCGATGGAACAGGTCTCCATTATTGCCAGCGGCTATTTTTTCGACCTGCTGCTGGCGCAGGTCAATCTCCAGGTGGCAGAAACCAACCTGGTCAATACACAAAATATCCAACGCATAGCTGGTGAGAAGCTGGATCTTGGCAAAATATCAAAAAACGAGATCCTTCAACTTCAGTTGGAGCAGCTAAAAGCAAGGAAAGCAGTAGGCATGGCAAAACGTGATATGCAGATAGCAACATTGAATCTTTGTTCTTACATAGGGTTGACAGGTTCAGATAAGATTGCGCTTGAATTGCCTGCCGCCAACATCGACATGAATGTCGCAACGAATAAAGTACTGGCGGAAGCTTATGCCAACCGGTCAGATGCCATCGCTTTTGTGCGGCGTATGGCAGAAGCAAAGAGGGATGTGGCCAAGGCGCGGGGGGATAATGGCCTCAATGCTGTCTTAACGGCAAATTTAGGGTATTCCAAAAGTGCGCAAACTATAGAAAAAGTGTATCAGAACCCACAGGATCAGCAATTGGTTCAGTTGAATTTTATTATTCCTGTTCTGGATTGGGGCAGGTCAAGATCAAGGACGAGGACAGCCCAGGCCAATCAGCAGCTTACAGAGTACACGGTAGAACAGGATAAGCAGATCTTCGTGCAGCAGATCGTTACCCAGGTTACCTTGTTCAATATGATGAGAGACCAGGTAGTCCTTGCAGCAGAAGCCGACAGTATTGCGAGTGAGAAATACCAGATTGCCAAAGACCGGTATGTACTCGGCAATTTAAGCGTCACCGACCTGAGTATTGCCTTTACGGAGAAAGACCAGGCGAAAAGGGATTATATTTCAGCCCTGAGGGATTTCTGGGGTGCTTATTATCAGTTGCGTTATTTGTCCTTGTATGACTTTGAAAAGAATGAGAAGATCGTCTATAAACAATAAACATAACCTATAAAATAAATATCATGATACGTTTACGGAACGTTGAGAAAGTTTATCGCACAAGCGCTATTGAAACACTGGCGCTCAACAGCATTAGCCTCGACATTGCAAAGGGTGAGTTCCTGTCTGTCATGGGCCCTTCCGGCTGTGGCAAAAGTACCTTGTTAAACATTGTTGGCTTGCTGGATATCCCAACAAAAGGAGATATAAAAATTGATGAGCAAAAAACAGATCATTTTTCGGATAAACAACTGGCGAATTTCAGGAATAAGAAGCTCGGTTTTGTTTTTCAAAGCTATCATCTCATCAACGATCTGAAAGTGCTGGATAATGTAGAATTGCCCTTGCTGTATCGCGCCGGTTCCAGCAAAGAAAGAAAAAAACTGGCTTCAGGCGCGTTGGAAAAAGTCGGCTTGACCAATCGCATGAAGCATTTCCCTTCACAGCTTTCCGGCGGGCAGAAACAACGTGTAGCCATCGCGAGGGCCATAGTCGGCCGACCCGAGATCATTCTGGCCGATGAGCCCACGGGAAACCTGGACAGTGCCATGGGCAGCGAGATCATGGATATTTTACTGCAATTGAATGAGGCAGACAACACAACAATAATAATGGTCACCCATGATGAATATATGGCATCAAGAACACATCGCCTGGTAAGGTTGTTCGATGGAATATTGGTGCAATAACCGATCGATGTTCGCTAACATCTCAAAACTGAATTTATGCTTAGAAATTATTTTAAAATAGCCATCGCGGTCCTGCGCAGAAACAAGTTTTTCACTTTCATCAGCCTGTTCGGCATCAGCTTTACATTAACGATCGTAATTGTCGTTGCAGCCTTTGTGGATAAGATGTTCAGCGCGGGCTATCCCGATGTCAACAGGGACAGAGAGTTGTTCGTCACCAGGATGCAGGTGCGGAGTTCTAACAATGAATCCAGCATAAACGCCGGCCCTAGTTATTATTTCATCGATCATTACGTATCCAGGTTAAAAACACCTGTCAGGATAGCCATCATGAGTGGCAATTTTCCTGTAACTACTTATTTAAACAATAGCAAGCAGGTGAGTAGTGTAAGATCCACTAACGACCAGTTCTGGGAAGTTTTGAAATTTCAGTTCATCGAAGGGAAGCCCTATACTAAACAGCAGATAGACAACGGAGAAAAAGTTGTTGTTATTTCAGAAGCAGTCCGCAGAAATTATTTTAGCGAAGGCGTAGTCGCGGTCGGAAAATATATAGAACTGCTAAATATGCAATACCGGATTACCGGAGTGGTGAAGAACTTGCCTTCCGGGAGCAATGTTTACGCAGATATCTTTATTCCCCTGGTCCTTACACAAGAAGATATCCATGAACCGTCTCTCATCGGGGGACACACATGTATCCTGCTGTTGGATTCAAAGGCCGACATTCCCAAAATGAAAGAGGAATTCAATCAGATGATGGCAGAAGTGCCCTTCGACGATAAAAAGATCGACAATAAAACATTTAACAGGAAGTTTGCCTTTGCCGATACCTATCTTGAATCTTTTGTCCGCGATTTTCACGCAAAGTCTACCGAGGGCGCCAGTGCGGGAGTGAACATATTTATCGTAATTGTTAGTATATTTTTCCTGCTTTTCCTGTTGTTACCAACCCTGAACCTGGTGAACATCAATATCAGCCGTATCATGGACCGCTATTCTGAAATAGGCGTTCGCAAGGCATTCGGAGCGTCTTCCCGGACCTTAGTGTACCAGTTTATTGTGGAAAACCTGATCCTCACGTTCATAGGAGGGGCCATCGGCGTAGGGTTGTCATTCATCATTATACAGATCATCAACGGCAGAGATTTTATGGATAACAACCACCTCTCCGTCAACTTACATGTACTTTTTTTTAGCCTGCTTGCCAGTCTTATTTTTGGCTTGCTGTCGGGCGTTTATCCTGCCTGGCGCATGTCCAGGATGAATGTGGTAATGGCGTTGAAGGCCCAATAACCCTTTTAGTAATATTGTAAATCAAGCATATGCTGACGCATTTATTCAAGCTGATCTGGAATAAGAAGAAACAGAACTTCTTGCTGATGACGGAGATGTTCGTTTCTTTTATCATATTATTTGCCGTATTTACCGCCTTGGTGTATTATTATCAGAACTATCACCGCCCGACAGGGTTTGACTATGACAGGGTATGGAAATTTGGATATGATACCCCTAAGGGGATGTCCAATGCCGACAGCATTGCTGCTTTCAGAGAATCTGCAAGACAATTGATCAGATCTATGCCCCAGATTGAGGATGTAAGTTTTTCAAGCGGGAACATTCCTTTCGGAAATGATAATAATGGCGGGAACGTGAATTACTATAAAAAAAATGTAGGAACAGATAAGTACACGGTCGATGACAACTATAGTAATGTATTGCATATCAGCCTTAAAGAAGGCAGGTGGTTCTCAAAAGAAGACGATGCTGCCAAAGAAAAGCCTGTCGTGATCAATGAGACCTTAAAGAAGAGTTTATTCGGGGAAGAAAATGCCGTTGGGAAGTTGATTGGTGAAGGAGGGGAAGGACCGGGAAATTTGAAAATAGTCGGGGTGATCGATGATCTGAAGGACAAGGGAGATTTCGTGGGGCCGCATAGCGGTTTTTACAGGAGAGTGGACACCAGCACCTATGGGGGAGGCGTCATTCTTTTAAAAGTGAGGCCCGGCGCGGATGGAGCTTTCGAAAGCCGGTTGTTCAAAATACTTTCCAGCGCCATGAGGAATTCGGACATTAATATTCAGCACCTGTCCTATATGCGGGTAAGAATAAATAATATCAGGCTCATACCTGTGATCATCACACTGATCGTTGCCGGCTTTTTGATTATTAATGTGGCGCTTGGCTTGTTTGGAGTACTTTGGTATAATATCAACAAGCGTAAAAGCGAGATCGGTTTGCGCAGGGCGGTTGGTGCCAGCGGCCATTCCATCTCCAGGCAATTGATGGGGGAAGCGCTGGTGCTGTCGACCATTTCGCTGATCGTAGGTTCTTTCTTTGCCCTTCAGTTCCCTTTGCTGAATATTTTCGATCTGCCGGCCCTTACCTATCTTATTGCGCAGGGGCTTGCTATTGCCTTTATTTACCTGCTGGTGATGATCTGCGCATTCTATCCCGGGAGACAGGCGGCAGCTATTTACCCTGCCGTCGCCTTGCACGAAGACTAGTCAAAAAAGCACTAAATTGCCACTTACTGTATGATACTGATCATAGAAGATGATAAGGCGGTGCGGATATCCCTGCTGTTGCTATTGCAGCAGGAGGGACATGCGACCAAAGATTGCGGCTCGCCCAACGAGGCCCTTGCCTGGCTGAACCATCATACTCCTTCCCTGATCATCCTGGACCTGAACTTCAGTGCGGAAACATCGGGGGAAGAAGGCATCAGCCTGCTGAAGCAGATCAGAAAGATGTATCCGGTAATACCGGTGATCCTGATCACCGGGTGGGCCACCATCGAGCTTGCGGTTGCCGGCATGAAGGCAGGGGCAAGCGATTTTGTCAATAAGCCCTGGAATAACGATTATCTGCTGCAATCCATACATACCACCCTGAACTTACACAAAAAAAAGGTCGAAAGGCTTAGCCGTTCAAAACTTGACGACCATTTCCAGTTCCAGCATATCATCGGGGAAGACCCCAGGATGCTGGATATCCTGGCTACGATCGGGCGCATCGCAGCTACCGATGCCTCGGTGCTGATCATGGGAGAGAGCGGCACAGGCAAGGAATTGATTGCCGAGGCGATCCATCAGAACAGCCTCCGGAATAATAAGCCTTTTGTGAAAGTCAACCTGGGAGGCATCTCCAGCACCTTGTTCGAGAGCGAGATGTTTGGCCATGTGAGGGGCGCATTTACAGATGCGAAGACGGACAGAGTGGGCCGGTTCGAGATGGCCAATAAAGGGAGTATTTTCCTGGATGAGATTGGGGATCTGGATCACAGCAGCCAGGTGAAATTATTAAGAGTGTTACAGGACAGGAGCTATGAAGCGCTAGGTAGCAGCCGTTCCAAAATATTGGATATCAGGGTAATTTGTGCCACGAACAGGAATCTGCAGGAGATGATCGCCGCCGGCTCATTTCGGGAAGACCTTTTGTACCGGATCAACCTGATCACGATCCGGCTGCCAGCTCTTCGGGAAAGGCCAAAAGATATCCCTTTACTCGTGAATCATTTTGTGAATAATCTCCGGGAGATATACGATCGTCCCGGACTATCAGTGACGGCTGAGGCCATGGCCTGGCTGCAGCAACTGCCCTTGCCCGGCAATATCCGGCAGTTAAAGAACCTGGTAGAGAGAACGATACTGGTAACGAAAAAAGATCAGCTGGAAGCCGATGATTTCCAGGAGCAGGTGGAAATGGAATTTAAAAGAGAAGGCCCGGTGCGATTACCCGAAGTCGGCGCCTTTACGCTCGAGGAAATGGAGATCCAGATGATCCATAAAGCGATGGATTTTCATAAGCACCGGATCACAAGGGTGGCCAAGGCGCTGGGAATTACCCGGAGTGCCCTGTACCGCAGGCTGGAGAAATATAATATCCCTTACGATGAAACTTCGGACTAAATACATTTTGTTTGTCGTGATCGTTCATCTGGTGGCGCTGGTGCTATCCTATTTTGTTTTCGGGGGTAATAAGCTCCTCTTTATCGTCACCGAAGTTTTTATCCTGCTTTCCATCCTTCTATCCTGGCAATTATACAGTCAGCTGATACACCCCTTAAAGTTGCTGATGCAGGGAACAGATGCGATCAGGGACCGGGATTTTTCCGTAAAATTCGTAGCCACCGGCAAATATGAGATCGACGAACTGATCGATGTTTACAACCAAATGATCGATGCTTTGAGGGCGGAGCGTAGTAAGCAGGAGCAACAGCATTATTTTTTGGAAAAGCTCGTCCGCACTTCCCCCACCGGTATCCTGATCTTGGATTTCGATGAGCACATCCAGCAAATAAATCCCAAGGCCTTGCAATTATTGGACATGGAAGAAAACCAGGTGCTGGGCAAACCGATCGCGGAGCTGAAGCATCCAATACTTCGGCAAGTACAGCTCTTGCAATCCGGCAAGTCGAAGATACTCACGTTCAATGGAGCCGCCAGCTATAAATTGCAGCGGTCGCATTTCCTGGACCGCGGTTTTCCCCGTCATTTTGTTCTGTTGGAGGAACTGACTGCCGAAATACTCGATGCGGAGAAAAAAACCTATGGCAAGGTGATCCGGATGATGGCGCACGAAGTGAATAATACCATCGGTCCCGTGAACTCGATCCTCCAGTCCACTTTACAGACGCAGCAACACAGCGACATGCATACAAATGCTTTGAGGGTTGCAATGGAACGGAATAATAACCTGAACGTCTTTATGCGTAATTTTGCGGACCTGGTGCGAATACCTTTACCCGACAAAAAACCCGTTGACCTGGTCCTGTTAGTACAAAATATTACTGAACTGATGCAGTTAAAGGCAGGAGGAAAAAAAGTAACATTTTTCCAGGAGCATGAAACCGAAAAGCCATCCGTAACGGCATCAGCCTGTCCTTCACCGCTGATAATCTCAGCAGATGTTCAGCAGATGGAGCAGGCATTGATCAATATCATCAAAAATTCTCTGGAAGCTATCGAAGAAGAAGGTATAATAACTATCCTTACCCAGCGCTCTCCGGTGTGCATGATCATCCGTGACACCGGTAAAGGAATTTCTCCTGAATCCGAAGAATTCCTGTTTTCGCCGTTCTATAGCACCAGGAAGAATGGCCAGGGCATAGGCCTTACGATAATCCGGGAGATCTTGCTTAACCATGGTTTCAATTTCTCCCTGAAAACTGTCGGCGCCGGGGTCACAGAGTTCACCATTCATTTCGAATCAGAATAAGAAATAGTAACATTTCTTATCTTTAAGCATGCAAAACACTGCCTATCCATATCAAAACATGTCACTGAACAACATGAAAGGAGAGATATGGAAATCCATTCCAGGCTTCGAGGGATATTATATGGCCTCCAATGTAGGAAGAGTCAAATCGGTGGACCGTACCATACCTCATCCCCGTTTATACACACAGTTTGTAGAAGGAAGGATATTAAGCCAGTCCGTAGCGAAGAACAGGAACCTGAAAACAGGCGAGCCCATGATAGACCTGCGCGTTTCTTTGAATGTGGAAGGCACGCAATACTATTTTAATACAAGGAGGGTCATCTATCAGGCATTCAAAAACAAAAAACTTGATTACGACCGGGATGGCTTATATATCATTAATAAGGATGGCAACGGTTATAATAACAGGGTAAGCAATTTGAAAGCAGTTACCAAAAGTGAAAAATCCCAAAGGGTGTTTAAACGCGGGAGACAGACCACCGATTATCTCAGGACCGCCGACCGCTCTAAATGGCCGAAGACTTATGGTGGCTATGCAAGAAGCAAGCCTGTAAAACAATATACCTTATCCGGGAGGCTGGTCGCTCATTTTGAGAGCGTAAATGAAGCGCAGCGAAAAACAGGCTATGATCCAAAAGGTATTTCAGCAGCGGCCAAAGGATTGTATGCTCAATGGCGGGGATACAAATGGAAGTTTACCGGTAAAAAACCATAATCCCGGTTCCCATAAAAAACGAATATACATGGAAACTCCTGTCGAAACCTTGCAACATTTACTGGTTCACCTGGCCGGGGTCCTGCCGGCAGACGCATCACCGCTGCTCGACCTCACCAGGCCGGTGTCCATCGATGCCCATGAAATATACATCCGTGAAGGAGAAACCAATCGCAAAGTTGCCTTTATCGAACAGGGCATTATACGTGCATACGCCATTAAAGACCGCGGCGACGAGTCCACGCTGTTCCTGCGTTGGGAAGGACAGATCATTGCCTCCCACGACTGCATTATACACGGCAAGCCTTCACGCTTCATTTACCAGGCATTAGAGCCGGCCACTTTGCTCGAGATCAATTATGATGCGCTCGAAAAAACACTAAAAATTCACCCCGGGTATGAGCCGTTGCGCAATTTTTTCCTGATGCAAATGCTGTCTGATTCCCTGAAAAGCATTGAATCGTTCGTAACACAATCGCCTGAGGAACGCTACCGTAGTCTGATTGCCGAGCGCATTGATCTGGTCAACCGGGTGCCGGACAAATATATTGCGTCGATGCTGGGTATCACCCCTGTATCGCTGAGCCGGATCCGTAGAAGGATCAATACAAAAGGAAGATCATAGAAATGCCCGCGTTCAGTTCCCGGATATTATCTTTTGTTAACTTGTCTACCATGCCGGCCCGTTAATTTTGACGGTCAAATACGTTACTTGTATGGATACGATCGTAAATGCCGTAATTAAAGTTCTCGGCATGTCAGTCGCCAGATATTTCGTGCTGGCCGGAATTCCCTTTGCATTGTTCTATCTGCTGCTGCCGGGAAAACTCCGGCGGCTCAAGATACAGGGAAGATCAGCCGCTAAAAAAGATTTTATACGGGAGATATCCCATTCAATGGTGAGTGTATCGATTTTTACGCTTTATGCCGCCGCCATTCTTTTTACCCCTCTACGACAGTATACGTTGGTGTATGACCGGGTCGGCGATTATCCCGTCTTTTACATTGGGATTAGCCTGGCTCTTAGTTTAATCATTCATGATACATATTTCTACTGGATGCATCGCCTGTTGCACCACAAACGCTTGTTTGCAATCGCCCATTTAGTACATCATAAAAGCAACAATCCATCTCCCTGGGCTTCCTATAGTTTCCACCTGCTTGAGGCCCTCACCGAAGGGTTCATCTTGCTGCTCCTGGTATTTGTGTTACCTATGCATCCCGTAACGATCTTTTTATTTACGGTAACAGGATTCATTATCAACGTTTACGGGCATTTAGGCTATGAAATTGCACCGAAATGGTTTCGTCGTACCTGGCTGTTTGAAATACTGAATACATCAGTGCACCACAATCTGCACCATAGCAGGTTCAAAGGGAACTATGGCCTGTACTTTCGTATATGGGACAGGCTGATGGGCACCGAGCACCCCAATTACGTACAGGAATACGATAAGCTGCAGGAACAGCGTTTTGGGGATATATAATTTATTTACCTTTCAACAATTCCAGAATCCCTTCATTCTTAATGATCAGCATTCCCTGCCGGTCTTCCGTAATGCCCTCCTGCAGCCGGTAAGTATACCGGGGACGATGCCCCTCCATGATAGTAGGCATGTATACGAACCGGATGTTGTCGCGTGTTTTCAGCGCTTCGCCCACTTCTATAATGTGGGTGGAAACAATAAACAGACATGCCCGGTAGTCCGCAAAACCGTTCGCTACCGCCAGCGTACCATCATATGCATCCTTTACATTGGTCCCCTTGAACAATTCGTCAAACATCAGCAATAATCTTTTACCGCTGGCTGCGGCTTCCGCTGCCTGTTTTACCCTTATTACTTCCGCATAGAAATGACTATAGCCCAAACCAATATTGTCTGCCACGTTGATGGAAGAATACATGCCTTCCCTTATAGAAAAGGTCATCTTTGATGCAGCTACCGGAAAGCCAAGATGCGCCAGGTACAAAGCTATCCCCACCGATTTCATGAAGGTTGATTTACCCGCCATGTTGGCGCCGGTAAGGAACAAAACATTACTGGTCCTTTCCAGCCTGATATCATTACCTACGGCTTTGTCGACACAAGGATGGGAAAGGTTGACTGCCTCCAGGATATTATCTGTCCCTGAAAGTGCTTGCGCATACACAAAGCCTTTCACCCGGGCTACATCGCTTACGGCTATATACACATCGGTTTCATATACAAACGCCAAAAGAGCTTCCATTTCATGCCGAAGTTTGCGTTTCAACAGGTAGTCATAGCCCGCCAGCGTTTTTACGGATATGGATCGGTATATATCTGTGTTGTACAATTTTTCTATCCGCTTATCGCGAAGGATCTCTTCGACGGCTGCAACACGGCTTGCGAAAGGACCAGTCGCATTGCGGAGTCCGCTTATAAAAACATGGCATTTACTCAGGGTGATGATAGTTGCCTGTAATCCCTGCACTATTTTTTTATAACGTTCGTCTCTTGTTAGATCAGCTAGCCCTTTCTTAATGAAGAGGCCTGCCAATGTAAGAGGGGCATTGCTGCCCGTTCCGGCATCCAGGTATTCCCGCATGAGCGTCACCTGCTGCGGGTCGAAAGGAAAGCTCAGTTGTTGCTGTTGAAAGAACTGGAGGATAGCAGTGCGGTCATTGATGTCTTTCTCATCATTTAGCGGATGGTGAAACATTTTGTCCAGTTCCTGCTCTCCGCCCCTGGTCTTGGCCCGGTTGAATAAATGATACACAGACCCCTGCCGGAACTTGCCCGGCAGGTTCAACTCTTCTAGTGTTTGCTTATCTGTTTCAAAAGACATATATTAAACTTTAAACTCATTTTTTCCCATTGGCCAATATATCCAGGATGCCTTCATTACGGATAATGATCATTCCATGCCGGTCGTCTGTTATACCCTTTTCCAGCGTATAGGTATATTCGGGCTGGTGATTATTCATCCGTGTAGGCAGGTACAAATAATCGATATTTGATCTTTGTTGTAAGGCAGTACCTGCTTCTACAATATGTGAAGAGACAATGAACATGCTGCTGCGCTGCAGGGCAAAACCCTCCATAACCGCTACAGTGGCCTCATGTGCGTCTTTTACATTCGTACCGCGGAACAATTCGTCGAACAAAATAAAAAAAGACCTCCCCGTGCTCAATTCCGTCGCCATTTTCTTTACCCTTAATACCTCCGCATAAAAATGGCTGGCGCCGATGCCCAGGTTATCCGGCAGGTTGATAGTTGTATACAGGCCGTCCATTACCGAAAACTCCATGGATTTGGCGGCTACCGGGAAACCGACATGGGCCACATACAGTGCTGTACTTAATGAACGCAGGAAGGTCGATTTGCCCGCCATATTTGCGCCGGTTAAGAAGATCACGTTCTTACAAGCGTCCATGCTGATGTCGTTCCCCACTGGATTGTTCAGTGCCGGGTGATATACCTGCTCTATTTTGAGATGACATAATCCTTTGTCCAGCGCTTTGGGAAAAACAAATTTTCGATCTCTGGCAGTCTTCGCCACAGACATGTATACATCCAAATAATAAATGTGTCGCAGCAATCTTTCTATCTTCTGTCTCTCGCTTACACGGAACAGGGCATCAAAAGCCGTTACAGCGCCATAGGATAATTTCCCCTTGGACGGTTCTTTTAACACAGGCTCGAAAACGGCATCGGCCAGTAAATGTGTGATAGTTTTACATTCGGCAGTATAGGCAGGTATATCCGATATGATCTGTTGCTCCATAAACAATTTTGTGAGCCGGATGAGTTCGATAACAGCGCCCACCCCGTTCTGTATCTCTTTTTCACCAAGAGCAGTCCGGTTATTTCTGTTTTTCTCATTCTCTGCGCCATTGGCCAGGTATTTTTCCGCCATGTCGAATAGAGATGTATTATATGGAAAAGAGAGGTTTGACCTGGTAAATCCTTCAATAATGGCGCTGCGTCTGTTGATGGCTTCTTTGTCGGCCAACGGGTTGAGAAACAGTTCTTCTAATAGAGCTTCGCCGCCCCGCGTGTGCACCTGGTTATAGATATCATAAATACCATCGCCATCGCGCTTACCGAATATTCCCAGATCCCTTATAGTTTGTTCGTCGGTGCGTAACATATTCATGGTTGACTCCTTGCGTACGAAATAAATTATTGTCTTTTTCGTCTTATCAGCAATATAATTGCAGATAATAATATTAAGCCTGGCAATATCCATACATACAGGATCTTCTGTATGTGCGCGCTCCTCTCCCCTATGTTCAGCAAAACATCTTTTGGAGCAGGGCGAAACATTTGAACAGGAAATTCATTATAGGTTACCCAGCTATAAAGCGCTATGAGATAATCATAATTACCCTTGAATCGCATATTGCTGGCAAAGTCGGCATCGCCGCAAACGATGATACGTTGCTCCTTATTAGTGAGCCGCCGGGTTAATTGAACTGCCGTTGTAAAGCTGTTTTCAATCAAATCGCCTTCTGCCGGGTTAATGGCTGGCAAGGTTGAGTCAATCACCAGGTTACCTGCCTTTAACCAGGTCGAACCAGGCCTGCTCATCAGCAGCGGACTTATAGCAAAAGTGCTATCGGGTGTATAGACCATTCCCATAACCCCGGGCATTAGCATTCTTGCAGTGTCTCCTCTTTCCAACGATTGTTGTATCCCTGTAAGGGTTTCAGTAATACAACTGTTAGCTGCTGTCAGATAAGGTGTTACTTTGTCGGGTGTTTCATGATAGCTCGGTTGTACCAGTTGACCGTTCATTAATTGCACTCCTGTTTGATGTAGAACAGGATTGAGCACAGCTTGTTTACCCGGCTCGCCAAGAATGAGCATATTCCCGCCGTTCTTTACATAATTTCTGAGTTTATTTTGAGCGGCCATGCTCAAATGCATTTTAGGGTCGGCAAGTATCAATGCTGTGCAATTTCCTGGTATATCCTGTGCTGTTAAATTAAGCGTATCCACGTCAAAGCCAATATTTACCAAAGCATCGCGTTCCGTTTTTAAAGAGGAGTGCAAAGCATACTCCCGTTCCGCAGTTTTAAAAATATTCCGCTCCAGTTCACCGGTTGCAAAATAAATGGTCGGTATTTTTCCGGGGTTTAACAACCGTTTGAAGGCAGCAGCTACATTTGCCAGGCCGGGCCAGGGTTGTTCATAGCTGGGATAGGTACGCAAAAATTGGGTACGTCCGCGATAGGTAAGCTGCATGATCAGCCGGTAATCTTCCGGCTGCAGATCCACGATCTTGCGTATCTCTTCAGGCGATTTGAACATAGACATATCGAAATTAAGCGCATCTGCCCTGTCCCTGGCTATCTGTCTGAGTGTTTGCCCTGAAGGAGAATGTAAGAAAATACTGTCTTTCGCATCGTAATAGTAAACATATTTAAATCGGATGTCCGGTTTAAAACGCAGGTACGGCTCCCACATTTGTGCCATATACGATGCATTGCGCACTTCTGGTAAAGCGCGTGCAAAATCGCTTCCCAGCAAATTTCCGTACAGCGTTACTTCCAGCGTACTATCACCCATAGCATGGATAATATCCTGCATCCGTTTCGGAATGGTATTCTTCTTTTCAGCAGTTGCATCAAGATACAGAGTGAGCAACGGTCTTGAACTGATGTAGCCGGTCAATAATGTCACAGCTAACACGGCCAGGTATCGCCCTGTTCTTATATACCAGGGTTTACCTTCCCTTCCGGCTTTGAGTTTGACAACAGTAAAGCCCGCAAACATAGATGCTACCGCTATAAAGTAAATAAGATCCCGGCTAACGATAAGCCCGTTTAACATTTTCAAGGTTCGGTCTTGCAGAGAGAGGAAGTACGTAAGATCACGCACTATATTATACCGCTGCCACAAGCCGCCGATAAGACCCAAAAAAAAGATGATGATAAAGGTGCTGATTGCGGCAATCACCTGGTAACTGGTAAGCGCGGACATAAAAAGACCGATAGCCGAATAGGTGCACGTGAGCAAATAAAACCCGAGGGCGGCGGACAGCAGCAGACCATAGTCTACCTGTTTGATATTAAAGAAGGCAGTGATAATAAAAAATAGCAGAATGCCCACCAGCAATAGATTATAGAGCATGATGCCGATGTATTTCCCTATCACTATCTGCCGGATGCTTACCGGGGCGGAATAAAGGAGTTTGGATGAACCGCTGTGTGCCTCCCGGCTGATCAAACCCATGGTTAGCACCGGTACAAAAAAACATAAATTATGGAGAACATTTGCAAAAACGTTGCTTCCCGTGAATAAGCCGGCCGTTAAAGAAAAGGGAAACCCTTTAAATGAAGGACTGTTCTGCTGCAAAATACTCTGCCAGTTGGCGTAATAATAAAGGGGATTACTATACAAAAAGGCGCACTGCACCATAAAAACCAACAGCACAAACCAGGCTATAGGTGAGTAGAACAGGTAACGCCATTCGTTCTTCGCTATTTGAAACAGGATCTTCATGAATGAGCTTTTGTGGGTCTTATTGCCGTTTTCTTCTGACCAGCAACACCGTAGCAATGATCAACAGAACGCCCGGCAATACCCATACATAAATTATTTTTAAAAAAGCCGCCCTGCGGGGGCCAAGTAGTATAACATTGTCTTTGGCGGCGGGAGCCCTGGTATAAACTGGAAACCGGTTATACACCAGCCAGCTGTAAACAGAACGAACCATGTCTGTTTGAAGTCTGAGGTTGCTGGCAATATCGGCATCTCCAAACACCACGATCCGTTGCTCCCGGTTTTGCTTTTGACGGGTTAACCGAAGCGCCACGGCAAAGGAAGGTTTTTTAACGTCCCCCTGTTCCGGGTTAAATACAGGAGGTGTAGAATCCGTAACCAGCCTGCCCATCTTTGACCAGGTTTTCTCTGGCAGGGTTAGCAGCAACGGCTTTGCAATAAAACCACTGTCCGTGGAACACGAGATACCCGTTACCCCTTGCAGTAATCCTGCTGTGGTATCCGGCTTTAGGTTAGTAGTAAACCAGCGTCTCCAGAATATGAACCCGGGTTCGTCAGCAAGGTTGATGTACGCCCGTGTCCAATAGGGTATTACTTTATCGGGAGTTTCACCGTCGCTGGGCTGTACTAATTGACCATCGGTGAAATGAACACCTGCATGCTGTAGTACCGGGTTGAGCACGTATTGTTTGCCCGGTTCGCCCAGTATAAACAGGTTACGCCCCTGATCGATATAGTTACGCAGTTTGCTCAACACCATAGGGCTCAGCTCCCTTTTGGGATCGGCCAGTACCAGGACCGCTATATCCGGGGGTATCTCCTGTGTTGCCAGGTTCAGCGTATCCACATCAAAACCCAGGCTGCTCAATGCGTTGGCTCTTGTCTCGTAAGGCATCAGCTTTCCAATAGCGTGGCCGTAATATTCCCGTTCACCCCATTTATATATGTTACGCTCCAGTTCTCCGCTTACAAACGCAATTTTGGGCATGGAAGTTCCCAAAAGCCGATGCAACGCAGCAATGAGATGCGGTTCGGTTGACCCGTTATTTATATCCAGCCCCGTTTCACCCGGCAAAAAACGTAAAATAGTGCTGCGCCCTTTGTATCTTAATTTCGCAAACAGTCTGTAATTTTCCGGGGCATTCAGGTCGATCATGCTGCGAATTTGTTCGGGTGATTTGAACAGGGCAGAATCCACCTGCAATCCTTTTGCAACAAGACCCGCGATTTGTTTTATAGTTTTACCGGGAAATTTTTTGTAATAGGAACTGTCACCCGGCATTACTGCATAAAAATATTCGTACCTGAATTCAATGTCCGGTTTGATACGGATATACGGCTCCCATAGATCCAACCAGGCATTACGGGCTTTTGGCAAGCCTGTCGCAGCATCTTCAGACAATAAATTGGTGTAAAGCGTCACCTCGAGCGCACTATCGCCTAATTCCTTTAATATCTCCTGGGTCCGGTAATGAAGGGTATTTGTTTTTACGGCCGTGGTATCCCAATAACATACAAAACGCGGGCGCGAACCAATATACCCCACCAATAGCCCTGATACGATGATGACGATGTACCGTCCTGTTTTAATATACCAGGGTTTGCTTTCTCTTCCCCCACGTAGCTTCATTATAGTAAAGCCGACAAACATATAAATGATCACCAGGTAATAAATGAGGTCTTTGCTGCGTATCAGGCCCTTGATCATTTTTTCAGTACGGTCTCTGACCGATAGAAGCCAGGTAATATCTCTGACAAGATCATATTGCTGCCACAATTCTCCAATGGACATCAGCAGGAAAAGAATGGTAAAGCTGGCAATGGCGGCCACAATAGGATAGGTGGTAAGGCTTGACGTAAAAAGCCCGATAGCCGTTAATGCACACAGGAACAAATACAACCCCAGGCTTGCGGAGAGGGTTTGCGGAAGATCCAGGTCCTTGATATCAAAATATCCGGATACAATAAACATTCCTGCGATCAAAAGTAAAATGAGGTTGTAGATCATAAGAGCAAGGTATTTGCCCAGTACGATCTGCCGGGTAGTGACCGGCGAAGAATAAAGCAGCTTGTTAGTTCCGTTATTGAACTCCCGGCTGACAACTCCCATGGTAAGCAACGGAACAAATAAATACAACTGAGGCAGGATATTAGAAAAATATACCTGGTACACAGTGGCCGTGACCGATTGCGTCAGGACATTTACAATTCCGGGGCTGGTTTCCAGCATCGATTCAGCATATTGGGCAGAAGGCTGCAGTATAGCCATATATGTATGACCGCACAAGATCAAAAGGACAACGGCAAGGAACCATGCTACGGGGGAGTAAAAAAGATTACGAAGCTCGTTTTTTGCTATATGTGTTATCGTTTTCATGGTAAATGGACTTAAGCCGGTGCCTGGGTGGATAAATGTTTAAATACATCATCCAGCAACCCCTTATCCGGGGTGATTTCCCTTAAACGCCAGCCTCCGGCGACTGCAGCAGCGATCAGTGCGTCACTGACATCCTCCTGGTTATTATCAAAATGTACTCTTAGCTGCTGATCGGTCAGGAATTCCACATTGGAAACGCCCGGCACTTTCAGCAGCTCTTCTATTGATGGTGGATTCTCCAGGCGCAGCATAATGGTTTTGGCCTGTACATAATTATTAAAGGCATCCATGGTGTCCGCAAATACGATGCGGCCCGCTTCTATCATGATTATTTCCCTGCAAAGGAGGTTGATCTCGGAGAGAATGTGAGAAGAGAGAAGCACCGTATGCTCGCGGGCTATCTCTTTTATCAGCTTGCGGGCCTCGATAAGCTGGTTGGGGTCCAATCCATTGGTAGGTTCATCCATAACCACCAGCTTCGGTTTATGTATGATGGCTTGCGCAATGCCCACCCGCTGGCGATAACCGCCGGAAAGGTTTTTGATGAGCCTGCTGCTGAAGTGGGTAATGCCACAGCGTTCCTTTACTTCTTCCACAGCGGGCTTTATCTTATCCTTATCCATCAATCGAAGCTGGGCGCTGTAAGTAAGGTATTCGTCGATGGTAAGGTCCGTATAAAGCGGCGGGGTTTGCGGTAAAAAACCGATTTGCTTTTTGGCGTGTTCGGGCTCACTGCGCAAATCGACGCCATCGATGTACACATCACCTTCTGTTTGATTGAGCACCCCGCAAATAATGTTCATGGTAGTCGATTTGCCGGCGCCATTAGAACCCAGCAAACCAATGATACCGCTTTTCTCGATCTCGATATTGATATCCCGTATAGCCCAGGAACTGTTGTACCTGTGAGAGAGATGCGCTGTTTTTAAAATAAAAGGCATGTTGTATTACTTTATATTCCCTATTATATAAATCCCTCAGAGGCGCTTTTGTACTATGAAAACTGAAAAATAAATTATGAAATACAAAAAATACTATAAGCAACCCACAGGTTTGAATGTGGTCTTTCATAAACTGGACGGCTTTGAGCAAATGGTTTTTCACCGTATTAGGCGAGATGCTTAACTGGCACGCTATTTCATCCCGGCTCAATCCCTGCTCCCGGCTGAGCCGGTACACTGTCTGCTGCCTTTCCGGCAGCCGCATACACGCGGCATCATAGGTGTTTTGACTTTCTTTTTGCAAGAGGCGATCTTCCACATCTGTATGCCAGCTTTGCGGGATTCTATTCCGTTTAGCATAAATACTGATCCGCTTTTCTCTTTTTATATGCTTATACGCCAGATGGGTGGTCACAGTATGCAGCCACCCGCCCATATTATAGGGTATGATCTTATTTCGATTTTGCCAAAGTCTCAAAAAAGCCTCCTGCACAATATCTTCTGCCGATTGCTGATGCCTGGTTATTTGCATGGCAGTGCGCATCAAGGCATCGGAATGCGATTGCACGATCCTATTGAACGACGTCTCTTCAGCCGTGAATGCTTCATTCTCTACCATCGTTATCCGGGCAGTTTAAATTTCAGATCGGTTAGCATGCTTCTTATAACAGCAAATTTTTTAAGCACCGCCGGGTAGTTGGCATACATGGCATTAAAGGCATCGGTGGTCTTGGAGAACACCGCTTGCAGGTATGATGTTACATCGGTGGTCTTATCAGGAGAATAGATCTTATTTTGGCGCTTGACAGTGGTAATAAAACCAAAATCTTCAAAGGTTTGGGAACCATCGGATATTTCCGACAGCTGTCTGGAAAAGGGATCGAGGTAGGGGGACATTTGTTCGGAAATACTATAAAAATCGGTTTCCAGTAAATCGCTTTTAAGCATTTGCAATTTGAGAAATGCCACCCTGGTTATAACAGACAGCACGTATTGGCTTTTTGCATCCGCGCTCATCGTGTCGGGGTCCACAGATCTTATGGCTACTGTATTGAACCCTGTATGAGCATCCCGTATGATCGGGATATCCCGTGCAGGCGTATATAAAGAATCTGTCAGGAATACGCTGGGTACAGGGGGAAGCACTGTAAGCAGCTCGTTTTCCAGCAGGTCCAGCATGCTTTTTAGCCGTCGTTCCTTTGGCAGGAAGGTGTACCTGACACTATTGGATTCCCCCGTTGAGGGACTATAGTTCACCATGAGTGTTATATAAAAGTATCGGGGAATGCCGGCGCTGTCCCCCACCTGCCTGCGTGCTATGGTATCGTTATAAAACACCGGTATGCCCGTTGCTTTATAGAGCTCATAAACCGCATGCTCCATCGGATCGCTGGGATTGTCGGTCACCACCAGGTAATTCTCATCCTTATTGCTGGGTTTCAGCGCCGCTTCTTTCTTATTGCAGCTGCCTGCCATGATCATCGATAACAAAAGACCGATGCACCAGCCGTTATTTCTATAGTTGATCATTTTTATTTACGAATTAAGCGTTACGAATGCTATAATTTTACCATCGGCCGGGAGGGTCTCGGTTCGTTGGTTAAAGTTTCCCTGTTGAATTGGATCTCAAATGGGTGCAGGGGTACAACATAAGCCGCGGCATCCTGTGGATAGGGCTTTAGCTCATAATAACCCTGTAGATAGCTTGCCTGCGCACTGTTGTAGGCATAAGAGTTATGCCGGATAGATTTGCTGAAAGGATATTTGCTGTTTACCCCGTAGCGCCGCAGATCAAACCAACGATGTCCTTCAAAACAAAGCTCCCGCCGGCGCTCTTCCCGGATAAAGTCGACCAGCGGCTGCCCCCCGGCAGGAGGAAGGGAAGGCGTGTCGGAAAAACGTTTCTTCCTTAGCTCCTGCAGCATTTTGATGGCCTCGTCATTGCGTCCAAGCACCGCAAGCGCTTCAGCTTTGTTCAAATAAATTTCAGGCAGCCGGATCATAAAAATTTCGGAGACATTCCCCGACAGATCAAAGCCCCGCACTTTTGCATAAAGCTGACCTGGTCTGTCGCCCTGATCAAAAAATACCGGCGGCCGTAGATCATCGGTTTCAAAACTTTGCAGCAGGTCGTCAGAAGCACGATACGAATCTACAGTCGTGCTCAGGTCGTGCGTAAACAAGCATGGACCGAACACCGGGTAAAGATAATTGATGGCATCCTCACCCATGTTGAAAATGGTTTCCGGCGAGGAAAGTTGTAGAAAATTATTGGCGAAATTGAAATTGTTCAGGTCGCTGATCTGATAGCTTTTGGCAAGTACTTTGTCGGCATAGGCAACTGCCTTTTCATACTCTTCCGTATAGAGATATATCCTGCTGAGCAAAGCTTGCACAGCGGCCTGATTGGCGCGGATCACGGATCCCTTATTGTATCCTTCCAGATCTTTTTCAGCCTGCAGCAGATCATTGATCATCTGGTCATACACCTTTTGCACCGTAGCGCGGCTAAAAAAGCCGGCTTCTATTGCAGGATCCGTTTTTAATGGCACCCCATAATCCGTACTTGCGCTGGCCTTATTGTAAGGTTTTCCGTAAGTATTCACCAGCAGAAAATAATACAACGCCCTTAAAAAATGAGCTTCGCCGTCGACTCTTGTAAGAATGTCATCGGGTTCTCCGGTTTTCCGCATCAGCGGCACGTTGAAAATGACGGTATTTACTGTTGAAAGGTTTTTATAGACCTTGACAAAGATCGAGACCTGATCGTCTTCCTGGGTCCCATCGCTGTAAGCATAAGGATTCGGTTGCCAGTTATAATATCCGCTGAGATGGGAAGTCTCAACGATATTTTCCGGCTGCAGCACAGGTATTGGATTTTCCTCTACATCATCATCCATAATAAATAACATATGCGTTCGGCCGTTACCATAAAAAGACGGGGTATATCCACCGCCTACCAGGAGCTCGTCCAGGTCCTGCGCGGTTTTTAAAAAATCATTGTTCTGTGACTGGGTTTGCAGGAATTTCTTACAGGAGAAAGCCGGCAACATCAGCAGGGCGATCAGAAGAGCGTTGGTTATTATTCGTTTCATTGTTAAAAGCTCACATTTATATTGATTGTATACACCGGCCGTATGGATAAGTTAATATTTGGCGCACTGCCGGATTGGGAAGGATCTTGTCCTCTCAATGCCTTATGGGCGATGGTAAACAAATTGGAGCCAGCCACGCCAAATGTGGCTGCTCTTAAACCAAGCGTACGGCAAAATTCCGCGCTGCAATTGTAATTAAGGCTTGCCGATTGTAATTTGATATAATCGCCGCTAACCACCCTGATATCCGCGTCATCATACATTTGATAATAATCATTGCCAAAAGGAACATAAAGACCTTTTTGCGCCCACCAGGAAATGTCGTCTGTCCCATTGCCATTCACAGCAGGGATATTGGTTCTCGCCTCATCCCCCGGATAACGCCACCGGTTGACAAATTCCTTACGCAGGTTCTCCTGTGATTTTGGACGGTTGGAACTATAATTGCCCGAAGCGATACGGAGCAGGCGTACTTTATTTCCAAAGCTGTAAGTGAACATAAAATTGAGAGACCAGCTGCGATAGCCAAAATAATTGGAAATACCACCCTGCAGCACAGGTTCGCGCCGGCCGATAGGGACCAATACCTGTTTAAAAACATCGACCGCGCTCATTTTTGAATATTGCTCGAATAGCGCTTCCGCATTTTCCGGCTCTGCTCCGTAAAATACAGGCCGGCCTGTATTGTGGTCGAGGCCCTTGAACCGGTATGCATAGAAGGTGTTGACAGCCCTGTCGTTGATATTGACGGTGCCATTTAAGAAATCCTGGTAAGTGACATTTCCGGAACTCAGGTAATTTTGGATCCCTCCAACTACTCTTACATCGCCTTTATTCATTGCATTGTCCAAAAGTTTATTGAAGACCTGGCCTAATTGCGGATCGATGCGCCATACAAATCCTCTTTTGTTCTTCCCGCCCGCATGGTTGATGGGCATAAAGTCGAAAGATAGCTCCACTCCCCTGTTCTCTAACGTGCCGCCGTTGACAACATACTCTTCGACGCCATTGACAGAAGCAACCTTTGTCGTTATGAATGCATTGCTGGTTTTTTTCCAGAAGAAACCTATGGAGCCATTCAGCTTGCCATTTAGCAACGAAAAATCAACAGCCGCATTATAGGAATTCGTTCGCTCCCATCTGAGGTTGGGATTTGGATAGTACGCAATGGTAGAACCAAAGGCGCTATAATACGTGTTCATATTTCCTTTGTCGATGATAGTGTAGGGTGTTTGATAAGGCAGCATATTGCCCTGGGTGCCATAGGAAAGGCGCAGCGCTGCATCATTTATCCATTCTATGTTCTTGAGAACGTCCTTATGCATGTTCCATCTCGCCGACAAGCTCCAGGTGGGTAAAAACTTTTCGTTGCTGCGGTCGCCAAAGGCATTTGAGAAATCACTCCGGGCATTGGCGCTTACAATATAACGGTCGTCATAAATATAGGTACCCACCGCGTATCCGGAAACCAGGTTGGAAAGCCCTTCCGAGATGAGCATTTTGCCGCCACTCGGCGCGGGTTGTTGTAGCCATTGCCTGTAAGCTAAATAACGGGTGGGGTCGATGTCCGCGAAACGAAGACCTCTTTCAGGGTAAAAACCTCTGCGGCTTTCTTGAAAACCGCTGTTTTGAGTGGATGACAATTCGCCTCCAAGGTTCACCTGGATGAGATGCTTTTTTCCTTCATCCACAAAACGGCTGTAATTGGCCTGCCCGCGCAGGTTATAGCTTTTTTGACGGTTATCCTGCAGACGCAGCTCTCCGCCAAAGGGGATCGCATCATAATCGCGGCCGCGGTCTTCATCACCTGGATAAGTGCCTCTTTTCGAATACACCCAATTTGTCTTTTCATCAAACCAGGTACGTTGCTCCGCATTGCCCGCCGTATAGGACAGGATAGCTTCCAATTGCAGATCGGGTATTAACTGGTAATTCAAATTCGCCGTTGCGGTGTAGCTGCTTCCATTCAGGGTGGCGCTGGAATGATTCATTTCATTGAGCACGTTGAAAGTCGGTTTCTGGGCAAAATCCTGCTGGGCTCTCGGGTAAAAATAAAGGCTCCCATCTTCATTATACAGCGGTATGGCACGGCTTGTACCGTACGCATAATTCAGGATACCTGTTTCACCCGGAACGTAACGCCGGTCGTTATTGTTGACACTAATACCAAACTGACCTTTAAACTTCTTATAGTTGATATCGAATTTTACCTGGCCTGTATACCGTTTATTGTATTCGCCATTAATGACACCCTGTTCGTTTGTATAACCAATGGAAGCATAATAGCGGCTGGTTGGACTGCCGCCTGATACACCTAAGCTATGGTTGGTGGCAAAAACATCATGGGTAACGGCTTTGAACCAGTCCGTATTCATCGTCTCAGCTCTGCTTACCTGTTGCTTATAAGTATCGAAATCGATTTTGTTGTTGTAATAATCGATGGTGGCTTTTTCATAGGCCTCATAAGGCCCGTAGAGCTTTTGATGCTTTTCGATCAGTTCGCGCGACACATCTACCCGCTCCAGCGAATTCATCATATACACTTCTTTGTCTGTATAGCGCGGACGGCGGGTATAGGTGCCGCTTACGGAATAGGTTACCGTGGGAGGGCCTGGCTTGCCCCTTTTCGTGGTAACCACAATAACACCATTGGCAGCCCTGACTCCGTAAAGCGCCGTCGCAGCAGCATCCTTTAACACATCGATCTGCTCGATATCATTGGGATTTAACCCGGATATGGCATTGCCCACCAGGTTTACAAAGTCAAGGTTATTGATATCTTTTGCATCCACAGGAATAGGATCCGTCTGTACAATACCATCCACTACCCACAGCGGCTCCCGTGTGCCTAATATGGTGGAAGTGCCTCGTATACGCAGTCTGGGCGCCGCACCTGGCTGACCGGAATTTTGCATGAATATCATTCCAGGCACACGACCTTCCAGCATTTTGTCAACAGTGGTAAGGCCGGGTTGCTTTATGGAATCCATACGCAGGGAAGTAACGGCTCCGGTTAAATATTTTTGCTCTATTTTTTGGTACCCTGTCGATATCGTTACTTCGGTCATCGAAGACGTGTCGGGCTCCATTTGCACATTAATGGCAGAACGTCTTTTTATATGTACCGACTGTTGTTTATAATTTACATAAGAAAAAATAAGCTGGTCTTGCGGGTCGGCCATAATGGTATATTCACCATCTTTGGAAGTGAGGGCAGTTATGTTCTTATTCTTTACTTGTACCGTAGCGCCGTCAAGTGGTTGATGGCCCGTATTCGTAACCTTTCCATGGACAAAAGCAGGTAGTGAATCACTGGATGCCGTTGCTGAAGGATTTGGTTCCCCTTCTTTTTTTTTCACAACAATGATCCCGTCCACAATGCTGCAGGCAAGATCAGTGTCCTTAAAACATAGATCCAATGCCTGCTTCAACGGCATATTCTTCACATTTAAGGTAATTCTCCTGGCAGCTGAAATAATTTTTTCAGAAACCACGATATTCAGTCCAGTTTGAGACTGTATGGTCCGGAATATTTCCCGGAGCGGTTGATTCTTGGCTGATATAGTAACCCTTGGCTCCGTATCCTGCGCGCTGGAACTCATCGCACGCAATAATAGCAATAGAGAAAAGAGGGCTACCAATCCTGGGCGTCTCTTCATATAAGCAGTGTGTTTTGGGGTAGAGAATATTTTTATTCATCAGTCGGGCACAGTCCAGGCCCGGCTGGTTATTTGTTGTATTTCACAGTCAGTTTTTTTCCGTTAATATTGAATTCGACATCATTGGCCTGAAGTGCTTTTAACACAGCAGATAAACTGCTGTTCCGGTTGACGATCACGAAGAACCTTTCTTTGCTGATCGCTCCTTCATATGCCACATCCACATCATACCACCTGGCAAGCTCGCGCAGAATAGTAGGCAGATCGGCGCTTTCAAAATGAAAGAACCTTTCCCTCCATGCCATGACCTCATTTACATTTACATTCCTGTTAACCGAAATGCTTCCTGTTGCATCCGATAATGACTGTTCATTAGGAGATAAGGTTACCGTCCTGTTATTCCTGGTCACTTTCACGCCTCCTTCCAAAACTGTGGTAGCAAGGAAAGGCTCGTCATTATATGCGTTGACGTTAAAATGAGTTCCGGTAACTGTTATCATCATATCATTGACAGATACGCGAAAAGGTTTCGACTTATTTTTTGCCACCTCGAAATAAACCTCCCCGCTAACGGTTACCTTTCGTTCCGGACCGGTAAAGATTATAGGATAGGTAATAGAAGAAGCTGCATTCAGCCACACATTTGTCCCATCGGGTAATTGCAGTTCATATTGTCTGCCGCGTGGGACGGTAAGGGTGTGATATTCCATTTTGTCAGCTGCGCCATTATACGCCAAAGAACCTTTTTTGTTATCGACTGTTAATGTTCCTTGCTTCACAATGCTTCCATGCATGCTGTCCAAATAGATCTGCTGCCCACCAGGAAGTTTTAAAACGACCTTTCCCATGGCAGGCATCACTTCTGTGGCCGGTGAATGCTCTGCTGTGCGCTGCGTTTTAGAGTCGTTCTTGTTTGTAGTCCATAGAAAAACACCAATACCCAACATTATAATAATAGATGCAGCTGCCCACCCCCAACGGCGCATGAAATGAATACGATGAACCGGAGGTTGCTGATCAATTTCCCTCTCCAAACGATTATTGGAAAGGATCCGATCGATCATTGATGCCGTTTCGTCTTCTGAAAAAACAGGCTGGCTGGTTTGTGCATCCCACATTTCCTGCAACCCGGGCTCTACATCGGACAGTAAGGTTTGCCCGTTGAGCAGCCTCACCAGTTCCTCTTTTTCCTCCCGGGTAATTGTATTTTCCATCCACCTCTTAATCAATCGTTTAATATGATCTTTCCTTTCCTCCATTGCTAAGGGAATTAACCATTTAATAATAAGACACCGGTTTTTAAAAAGAGGGGCTACCGGACCGGAAGGTTTTTTTAGAACTTTCTCAACAAGAGGCCGGCCAATGCAATAATCACTTTGTTTTTAACATATTTTGTAATGGATGCCTGGGCATACTGGAGATACTTTTTTACGGTTTCCCTTGAGAGACCCGTTTCTGCGGCGGCTTCCTGATACTTTTTCCCCTGAACCCGGCATAAAATCCACACTTTTTTCTGTTGCTCTGGAAGTTGTTGCACTGCTTCTTCGACAAGCCCTATATAGGGAGAGTAATCCTGGGCAGGGGTGTTCTCGGCAATACTGGACGGTTGATCCTGTAGCCATTTTAGATGTCGCTTTTCCTCGCGCATCATATTCCTGATGGCATTCAAGGCATGGTTTCGACTGGCCACATATAAATAGCGCCGAAAGTCATTGATTTGGCTAAGAGATTCCCGGGATAGCCACATTTGCGTAAATATATCCTGTACAATCTCCTGGGTCCTTTCTTTTGACTTGGTAAATTTTAAAATATAAGGCGCTAATAAAGGGGTAAACTGGTGAACCAATTGTCTGAAAGCGACTTCATCACCTTTTGCTATACGCTGAAGGATTTCCTTTTCCTTATATGGTTGATGAATAGAAATAGATTATAGCTTAATAATTTAATTTATCTACAATAGTAAAGAAAATTCCATTATCCAATGCCCAATCTGGCCCATAGTGACTTATCGTCGGTGACACCACCGGCGGCGGCGCCCATCCCGTCAGGCCGGTTCCAGTCGCGCTGGGGTTTGTGGCCGATATCCCTTCCTCCCGGCCCCTCCACCCTTATGGATTGACAGACGGATCATCCATAAGCCAGGAGAGAAGTAGCAAAAAATGCTTAAGTTTACGGATCTCAGATAGACTCTCTATGGTCAAATACCTGTTAATAACCGTAATAGCTATCAACTTAATTGCTTGCGGACAGACAAATGCCGGTGAACAAAACAACGACCCCGCAGGGGACACACCCTCATTGGCAAAAGAAAAAACGATGGACACCTCGTCCTTTTGGAAAATAATGGACTACGCTTTTACAAAAGCCAGGTTTGATAACACCTTAAGAGCTCAAACAATCCTCGACCAGCTTACCAAACTGACACCTGCACAGATCCAGGAGTTTGAAATTATTTTTCAGCAAATGAACCTCAAAGCAAACACCTGGAACAATATGGCCGCTCAAACAATTATTGAAGGCGGTTCATCTGATGACAGGTTTTACTATTTCCGTTGCTGGCTGATCTCATTAGGCAGACACAACTTTGAAGAAGTATTGAAAGATCCGGATTACCTTGCTGGCATTGATATTCCGGTAAACAAAGAACACAATGATGGCGAAGCTCTCTTTGAAGAGCTTATACCGCTTTCTGACAGGGCGTATTCAATTGTAACAGGCAAACACTCAGAAGATTCATCTTTCCCCAGAGCGCTTGCACAAAAGAAAGGCTTATTTTACGACAGCGATGGTGAGACAAAAGGTAAAAAATGGACAGATCAGGAATTGCCGAATATTGCCCCCAAACTTTATAAAAAATTCAATACTAAATAAAAGATAATTTCCTATTATGCGTTGATGATTACCAGCCCGACAACATTTACCGGCTTTCTTATAGCTACAACTTTAGAGGATCGTCTGGCGCCTCGGAAAGGACGACCATGCCCCTGTATCTGACGGCGTCAAATGATGTACCTGAGATATAAAAGGCTGTTATCATGTCGCCAAATGCATATACTGGCATTACCTTTAATATCAACAATAAGCTGTTTTCGGAAAGAACCAGCGCATGGGTAGACAGGAATTAGCCTAAGAACAGAATAGCCGGGCATAACATATAACCCGTATTCAAAACCTTTCTTTCACCAACTCCATATTCACCATGGCGCCCGTCATATTCCCGCCGGCCACAGCATTCGCTACAGAACGCATCCCCGAAGCGTTGTCGCCACAAGCATACACACCAGGTACCGTTGTTTGTTGAGAATTGTCCACCTTCAGGAATCCCTGCTCGTTTAGCTCACACCCCAGCAAAGCGGGCAGGTTCGTATGTTGCACGAACGGAAGCCTGGCATACAGGACATCAAAAGCTATCTTTGTTCCATCCTTGAATACAACATGCTCCAGTCGCCCCTTCTTTTGCTCTATCCCGGCAATCTCACTCTCCACAATGGGAATGTTGTGCTTTTTCAGCTTGTCCAGCTGTTCATCGGTAAATACAGGTTTGCCATTCGTGAGCACCGTCAGGTCCTTTGTCAGGTTACTCACCAGCGACGTCAAATGAAAGGCCATCTCACCCATCGCCCAAATGGCGGTCTTGCGATGACGATATTCATATCCATGACAGTACGGACAATGTACAATTGAAATACCCCAGCAATCGGCAAAACCCTTTATGTCCGGCAGCTCATCCCTGATACCCGTAGCAAAAACTAACTTCTCACTTATAAAACGACCTCCCTTCTGTGTGACAATTTCAAAACCCGCACCCGCCTTTTCCGCTCCTATAACAAGATCATCTATCAACTGAACGGTGTCATACAGTTCCAGCTGCTCCCTCGCCACCAACGTGATCTCTTTCGGCGTTTTTCCATCCTGCGTAATAAAATTGTGAGAATGAGGAGTGGATGCATTACAAGGCCGCCCACTATCTATCACCAGCGTCTTCCTTAAAGACCTCCCCAGCGCCATCGCACACGAGAGCCCCGCATAACTCCCACCTACGATAATTGCATCGAATGTTTCTTGTCCTGCCATATCATTACTGTTTTACTTACTAAAAAAAAACAAAGCTACGGCTTCTACACATTTATGCAACATAGTTGCAATAAATATTTTTTACCAGCCTTCTTCCCTCAAAAAAATCCCTAGCTTGCAACCGATTGCATCCTGGAACATATTATGTATGAAAATACTTCCCTCATTGCTCATCCTTCTCGCCTGCCTGCCCGGACTGGCCATAGCTCAACACAATCTTTTTCGCGAAGCAGGATACACCCAGTCAGCCATCGATCAGAAGATCGCAAAAACCTACCACGATATTTTCGAGGGACCCGGTCGCATATATTTCGAAGTAGGCGATTCAATGGCCTATGTGTCTGATCTGAAAAATAACGACGCCCGTACAGAAGGCCTTTCTTACGGCATGATGATAGCCGTACAGCTTGATAAGAAAGAGGTTTTTGACCGCATCTGGCGCTGGTCCAAAAAATATCTTCAGCACCAGGAAGGACCCCGGGAAGGCTATTTCGCCTGGAGCATCAACCCCAAAACCATGCAGCGCAACTCGGAAGGTTCGGCATCGGATGGTGAATTGTACTTCATCACCAGTCTTTTATTTGCCGCCAACAAATGGGGGAACAATACAGGTATTAACTATTACAACGAAGCAAGAAGGATCCTGGACGCCATGTGGAAAAAAGATGGAACGGGCAACATCTATAATCTGATAAACACCGACCACAAACAAATAACCTTTGTACCCGAAGGAGATGGCCACACTTGGACAGACCCATCCTATCATTTACCCGCTTTCTTCGAAGTATGGGCCCTCTACGCCAAAGACGGCCATGAACAATTTTATAAGGATTGCGCAGACACCTCCCGTGCATTTTTACACAGGGCCTGCCATCCGGTCACCGGCCTTACTTCCGACTATACTGACTTCAGCGGAGCACCCCACCCCACCCGCTGGATGCCGGTAGGCTTCCGCTACGACTCCTGGAGAGTTCCCATGAACATTGCCATGGATTACATATGGTTCGGAAAGGATAAAACCTGGCAAAAGGATTATGCAAAACGTTTTCAAAATTTTTTGCGCTCCAAAGGCATGGATACATTCGGAGACCAGTACAACCTCGATGGCTCCATTCCCGACTTCATTCTTAAGGCAGGCAGCACTAAAAAGTTAAGACATTCCCTCGGCCTGGTGGCAACGGCCGCCTCCCTATCGCTTATAAATAAAGAAGATCGAAGTCTTGATTTCGTACATGCGCTCTGGAACGCCAGGCTGGCGCCTTATGAAGACGGGTATTTCGATCCTTATTATGATGGACTATTGTACCTGTTTGCTTTGATGCATTTGAGTGGCAAATACCGGATCATAACACCACAACACAACTAATGCAGATCCCTCTTTACATTCGGTCCCGAACCACCTCTTAACAGATCCATATCCGCCCCCAGATGCGCCTGCTGCACATGATCGATATAGAACCTTACATATCCCCTTGTCGCCACAGGCTCCGGCCTCACCCATTTCGCTCTCCGCGCCTCCAGCTCCTCGTCGGACACATCCAGGTGCAATCTCCTGCCCACCACATCCAGCTCGATCATATCCCCATCCTGCACCAACGCCAGCACCCCTCCTACCGTCGATTCAGGTGACACATGCAGCACCACAGTACCGCCCGCCGTACCACTCATACGCCCATCCGAAATGCGGACCATATCCCTTACACCTTTTTGTAACAGCTTCATAGGCAGATCCACATTACCCACTTCAGGCATACCAGGGTAACCCACCGGCCCCACCCCCTTCAATACGATCACACAGGTCTCGTCGATATCGAGCAAAGGATCATCTATCCGTGCATGATAATCTTCCATACTTTCAAATACCACCGCCCGGCCACGGTGCTTCAGTAAATGAGGAGAAGCCGCCGACGGCTTGATCACCGCCCCATATAAACACAAATTCCCTTTCAATACCGCCATCCCAGCCTCCTCCTGCAAAGGCCGCTCCAAAGGAGCAATCACATCCTCATTATAACAAGACGCCATACCACAATTATCGACGATATTCCGCCCATTCACCGTAATCGCTTCCCCATGCAAATAAGACTGCATCTCGCGGATGACCACAGGCAATCCTCCGGCATAATAAAAATCCTCCATCAGGTATTTACCCGAAGGCTTCAGGTTCAGCAGCAGCGGCACTTTACTCCCGATGACATCAAAATCCTCCAACGACAATGGCACCCCTATCCGGCCGGCAATAGCCAGTAAATGAATAATAAAATTGGTGCTGCCTCCAATAGCCGAGTTCACCACGATAGCATTTTCAAAAGCCGCCCGGGTCAATATTCGTGACAGCTTCAGATCTTCCCGCACCATTTCCACGATACGCCGGCCACTCAGCTGCGCCATCGTTTTTTTGCGCGCATCCACCGCAGGAATGGCCGCAGCTCCCGGCAACGTCAACCCCAGCGATTCCACCATACAAGCCATGGTACTGGCCGTTCCCATCGTCATACAGTGCCCCTGACTACGCGCCACACCCACCTCTACCTCATGGATGTCCTCAGCAGTATAATGCTCCACCGCCTGCTTTTCTTTGATCAGCCAGTTGAAGGAACCGCTACCGATACATTCGCCCCGGAAACGCCCGTTCAACATAGGCCCTCCGGGCACCACAATGGTCGGCAGGTCCACACTACAGGCCCCCATCAGCGTAGAAGGAGTAGTCTTATCACAACCCGTCAGCAGCACCACCCCATCGATAGGATTGGCACGGATGCTTTCCTCCACATCCATACTGGCCAGGTTGCGGAACAGCATCGTGGTGGGACGCATCACCGTCTCACCCAGCGAAACGACAGGGAATTCCACCGGGAAACCGCCAGCTTCCAGCACACCACGCTTTACCACCTCGGCGAAATCTCTCAGATGCCCGTTGCAGGGCGTCAGCTCACTCCAGGTATTACAGATACCTATCACAGGCCGGTTCACAAAATAATCGTCAGGATAGCCCTGGGTACGGAACCAGGACCGGTGCACAAATCCCATCTTGTCCGATTTGCCAAACCAGTCATGGCTTCTTAGTTTCTTTTCATTGCTCATAATTAAACCTCCATTCTCATAATTACCACCCATCACTGCTTATCCCACCACACCCGCGTGCTCAGCTTGTCAGCCCCCTGCCGCGTAATAGCCTCATTCACATTCGTAGTATTCACGCTCAGCTCTGAAGTAGGATAGGTAAGCCGCCTGATAAACGTACCGTTGGGTACATCCGGGTTGTTAGGCTGCCCATAAGGGTTAGGCGTCAGCACAGGGTACCCGCTCCTCCTGAAATTCGCAAACGCCTCCGGGCCATTCAAAAAAGAAGCGATCCAGTATTGGGTATTTATCTGCTCCAGCTCGGTACCCGCTCCCAATGGATTGGCCCCAACATAATTGTCCCGGTCCGGACCAGCCACAGCAGACCCGGGATCATACACCGCCATCTGGTCCATATGCGCCTTGATACCGTCCGAGAAATATTGATCCGCCGTACCGCTGGTGATCCACCCCCTGAAACGGGCCTCCGCCAATAAAAGATTGGTCTGCGCCGCAGTCACCAAAAACACCGGCGAAGAGATCTTCACCATCCTGCGACGGTCCACCTGGCTGTAGTCATAAAAGCTCGCCAGCCCATCCGCCTGGGCAGCACCCACGATCGACCCATTATCATAACCCATCGGCATGCCGATCTGCTTCGTCGGGTCCGTAGTGCCGGACGCCACGGTCTGCCCCGCCCCGCTGGCAGCGCCTACATACCGGATAGCAATAGACTTCAGACGCGGGTCGTTCGTACTTTTCAAAATATCCACAAAAGGCTTGGTCAGATAAAAATTCGCCGCCTCGCTGCCGTTCAACGTGTTTCCGATGGGCTGGGTAAAGTTAGCGTCATGACGTATATAAGCATTGTCCGCATTGGTCAGAATCACACCTCCCGTCACAGCCGCCTGCACCGTGCTTTGCGCCTTGGCAGCGTCGATTTTGCTCAGCCGCATACCCGCCCGTAGCAGCAGTGAATACGCAAATTTTTTCCACTGGCCTATATTGCCCGCATATAGCGCATCCCCCGCTTCAACAGTGCCTGCGGGATCCAGCGCTGCTGCCGCATCCGTCAGCTCCTGGATGATCTTCGGATAAATATCCTGCTGCTGATCATATTTAGGGAACAACACCTGGTCTGAATAACCCTCGCCGCCTTGCGTATACGGTATCTCGCCATACTCATCCGTCAGGATCATGAATACATACGCCTGGAAAATACGCGCCATATTGTACATATTGCCCCTTCCCGCAACATCCTTTGAACGCGCAATGGCATCCTTTGTATTTTTGATCACCCCCTGGTAATACGCGGCCCACACCGGCTGCGAGGTCACATCACGGCTGTCCTGGTTGAAATTCGCACCCGCCAGCACACCACCGTTGGGCGATACCATCTGCTGCACGATACCGATGTCGAATACCAGCGTTTTTGCAGGAAAAGATGTATTGATGATAGCCTGGTTCAACAGCAAGGCAGGGTCCAGCGACAAAGGGTTCGTCCTGTTCACATTCAGGTCCGACAAGCCCTTATCACAACCCATCATCACCAACATAAGAACACCTAAAAAAAATATCTTTTTCATGGCAGGCAATTATTAAAATTTAACATTCAGGTTCAAACCAAGACTGCGGGTGGTAGGCAGGCCGGGCGATTCAAGCCCCACCTGGTTATCAGACCCAAATCCAAATGTCTCCGGATCGATATTGTCCACCCATTTTTTTATTATCAGCACATTGTTGGCCACAAGATCCAGCTTCAACCCTTTGACAGGCCACTTGGCGGGAATATACTTCGTCAGATCATAACCCAGGCTTACCTGGCGCAGCTTCCAGTATCCTCCATTATAAATGACCGGCTCTACTATCTGCTGCGAACGAAGATGCTCCCAGTATGTCTGCACCGCAGCGACCGCCGCGTTCGGATTGCCGCCGGCATCCACACCTACACCTTTCACACCACCCACGCGGCCCTGCAGCGTCATTTTATGCAACCCATGTCGTATGGCATTGAAGTTGGTCCCGGAAAGTATTTTGCCGCCCAGCTTATAGTCAATAAACACATTCAGGCTCAGCCCCTTGTAATTAAACGAATTCAAAAAACCACCCACCCATTTGGGTAACGCGCTGCCGAACAGCACAAAGTCGGAGGTACGCAGCGGCAACCCATTCGACTGGAATATCCTTTGCCCTTTCGCATTCCGCGCATATCCATAACCCGCGATCTGCCCGATCTCTTGCCCTACCACCTGCCTCGTCTCGCCATTAAACACATGCGTACCCGTGGTAATACGCTCACCCGGCGTGCTCGTGATGATGCTCAGCACCTTGGTCTTGTTGTAGGAAGTATTGGCCGTAAACTCCCATTTAAATGTCCTGGTTTGTATAGGCACCAGGTTGAGCATGGCTTCAATGCCATAGTTGCTGCTTTTACCGCTGTTGATCGGCGTGTTGAAATAGCTCGATGCATCGGATATCTGCACCGAAACGATCTGGTCCTTCGTGATCTTCCGGTATGCCGCCAGGTCCACATTCACCCGGTTGTTGAACATACGCAGCTCCAATCCGACTTCCGTTTCCGATACACGACTGGGCCTCAGCCGGGGATTTGGTAACGTAGTACCCGTAACCCCGTTAAAGATATTGCTCGTACCCACCGGCACCGGTATACCGTTGGGATTGTTGATAAAGTTCGCGTTCACCGTATAAAACAGCTGGTCGGAATAGGGCGCTACATCGCCATCGCTGCCTACTTCCGCATATCCCACCCGTATCTTGCCAAAGTCTAGCCAGCTTGCAGTGGGCAGATGCTCCGAAAATACATAGCTGCCCGAAACCGACGGATAGGTAATACGCCTTCTCCCCGGCGAAAGCGTCGAGAACCAATCCTCCCGCACGGTACCGTTCAGATAGAACGTTCTTTTCCAGTTCAGCTCCGCAGCGCCATACAGTGAATTCACCCCCTGCTCGGTCAACGTATACACGGGGTCCTTTCCCCGCCCATTCTGCACCGTATACAAGCCCCTGATGACAAAATCCGTTACCTGAACATTGTTGATATCCGACCTTTTCCGCATCCGGTTGCCGCCCCCGTTCAGGTTTACCTCCAGGTCGCCGAACTTCCTGTTCGCATTCACCAGGAAATCCAGGTTGGTTTCCCGGAACCGGCGCGACTCCTGCGTATATATCCCATTCACAAAACCCGGAGGCGCAGCGGCCCGCGAAGCCTGGCCCGTAGGGAAATTGTTGACATCCTCATCACGGCTCCAGTAATCCTGTCCAAACCGGCCCTGTATGCTCAACCACGGCAGGATATTATACTTCACCGCTACATTCCCAAAGATCCGGTCCCGCTTGATGTTGTGGAACTGCTCTGCCAGCACCCAATACGGATTAGTACGGTTCTTGAACCTCGACCAGACATACTCATTGCCCGCCGCATCATATTTGTTGGCATTCAACACACTCAGCGGCATGGACGTCGACAGGGACATCAAAGTCGTGGGAATGGAATTGTCCTGGTTGGCAATGTTCGGCGGGTTCTTATTGTACTCCCTCGAATAGTTGACATTGCCCGACAAGGTCAGCTGCTCCGACAGGTTGTAGCTAAAACCAAGGTTCATGCCTTTACGGTTGAACGAATTATTAGGTATGACCCCCGTGTTGTCCGTATTGTTCAGCGATAGACGCATACCGCCTTTTTCACCACCGGTTTCAAATGCCACCGTATTGGCGACATTCTGACCATGACGATAGAACTTCGGAATACGCTTCCCCTGCGGTTGATAAGGCACCGTAAGATTATTGAACAGCACCTGCGTCATACCCGGCGCAAATTTTTCACCGAACGACCATTCTCCCGAAGTAGGGCTGGGCGTCGTAGGACGGACCCCATTCTCGCCCTGACCGTACTCCTGCTGATAATCCGTAAAATCCAGCGGCGTATCATTCGTATAGTTCAGGTTGTAGGTAACCCCGATCCCTTTTACCTTTCCCCTCGTTTTTGTCGTGATCATGATAACACCGTCCTTCGCCCGTGCGCCATAGAGCGCCGACGCAGGCGCTCCCTTTAAAATGGTCATACTCTCGATATCGTCAGGGTTGATGCTCGACAGCCCATCTCCGCCGTCTGCGAACACGCCACCGCCTTTTACAGATATCGTATTGTCATTGAAATTGGTATTATCCACCGGTACGCCATTGATGACTATCAACGGGTTGTTCTGCCCCGAAAGGGACGATTGACCTCGGATGCGGATCTTCGAAGTACCACCCGGTCCCGTACCCAGGGACGAAATATTCACCCCCGCCACCTTTCCCTGCAAGGCATTCATTACATTAGCGGTACGGTTTACGCTCAGTTCCTCCGGTTTGACATTCGTGGCGGCATACCCCAAACCCCGGGACTGTCTCTTGATACCCAAAGCCGTAACGATCACCTCATCCAGGTTCCGGTTGTCAGCCGCCATCGATACATTTACCACCGAACGGCCCGCAATACCCACTTCCGTGACCTTATAGCCCACCGAGCTGAACACAAGCGTAGCATTGCCCTGGGCAGAAATACTATACCTGCCTTCATTGTCCGTGGTCGTCCCCTGTGAAGTGCCTTTTACGATTACTGAAACACGTGCGATCCTTATGCCTGCTGCATCTGATACAACGCCTGTAACGGTCTGTGCATGAGCAGCAGATAAGCATAAAAGAAGAATGCAAAGAAGCCATGACCCCTTGAACAACGAACCTTCTGCCGGTAGGCGGACGCTCCGCCAGGCCCATGCGGGGAATACAGGCCTGCTGTGTAGTTTATTTTCCATATAGTCAGCTGTTTTGATGAACAATCGTTCAGCCGCCAAGATATCAGCTATTGCTTTTAAAAACTTCCAAAATAAAACAGTGTTGAATTTTATACATATCTGATTGATAAATTCCCTTTCTTTATATACGCTCCGCGACCGCCATATGAATCAATTTGTGCTACAACACGGTAAATCGGCAGAATTGCGCCTGTTCCCGCATATCCTGGAAGTGGGCATGAAAAAGAATGGCTCTATCCAGCTCAATACCTTCCCCTCTACCATCTCGGAAGGCATCAGGATGTACTATATAATTGAAGGCAAGTTCGAATGGCGCATCGACCGTCATCCCTATATTTTTTATCCCGGTGACGTAGCCCTCGTGCTGCCGGGCGCCCCATTCGGTAGCGACAATGGTATACTGGAGATCGGCTCCTTTACCTGGATCCACCTGCACATGCAAAAGACAACAGGCGGCCATATAGCACCAGGTAAATGGAGCGGCCTCTCCGACAGTGAAGGCGCCGCCATCGGAAAGATCCTGTCATTCAACAGCACACCCATATTGTCCAGGTTCAGCGAAGCCGGCAAGATCCTCAAATGCATACATATCGAGCTATTCGGTCAGGAAATAGGTTACCAGACACGCATCAATCACGAGATAACCGAACTGCTGATACAAGCCACCCGCCAAATGACCCGGCAAAACCATTCCGGCCGCGATTTTCCAAAAACATTCATGCACCTGGAAGAAATACTGCGGCAAAACCTGGCCCATCAATGGACAGTGGAAGAGATGGCCGCGCTGGTCGGCATGGGCACTACCCTGTTTAATGAAAGGGTAAAAAGCTATTCCGGCTTTTCACCCATCAATTACCTGATCAATATCCGTATCTCCGAAGCTATTAAACTGTTGCGCCGGCCGGATATCAGCGTGACAGACATAGCGCTGGACACCGGTTTCTATTCATCACAGCATTTTTCCACCACATTTAAAAAACTCACCGGCTTCCGGCCCAGTGAGTTCAGAAAAAATCATTTGCAGAATAAATAATAAAGACATGAAGAGCATTATAACGATCGAGCTGGGAACCAATGGAGTTAGAGTATTTGCCTTCGACCTCGACGGCCGCGTCATTGGTTCGATGAAGGGCTACCATCCTACATTTCATACCGAACCCGATATGAGCGAGCAGGATCCCGAACAGATATTCATCACCACCTTATATCTGCTGAAAAATCTGCTGAACGAATACATACACCCCAAAAAACACAAAGTAGCCTGTATTTGCTTCAGCGCTTCCATGCACAGCGTGCTCGCAGTCGATAAGAACGGCAACCCCCTGGGCTACGCCATTACCTGGGCCGATAACCGCGCCAAGAAAGAGGCGGAGGAATTGCGCCACTCGGCGCTCGGCAAAAGCTTGTATGCAGCCACAGGCACGCCTATTCATCCCATGTCCCCCCTGCTGAAAATAGCATGGATCAAACACCGGGATAAAGATCGCTTCGCATTGACCAGCAAATTCCTGTCCATCAAAAGTTATATCGTTCACCAGCTGACCGGTGAATACCTGACGGACTACAGCATTGCGTCTGCTACTGGCCTGCTGAACATTCATACCGTCTCCTGGGAAACCGATGCATTGAAGTATGCAGGCATCACCGCCGGCCATCTGCCCGGCCTCGCTCCCGTATTTACCAGCGCCGGCCGGCTAAAAAAAGCTTATCAGCAATCACTGGGCCTGCCGGCGGAAACAAAGATCCTCATCGGCTCCAGCGACGGCTGCCTGGCTACCCTGGGCGACGGGATAAAGGGCGAAGGGAAAGCTACCATCACCATCGAAGACAGCGGCGCAGTAAGAGTAATGGGCTCCTCCGTATTGAAAGATGAAAACATGCGCTTCTTTAACTACCTGCTTACCGAAGACTGCTACGTGTCCGGCGGACCTACCAATAACGCCGGAAATATTTTCGAATGGTTCACCGGGCAGTTCGGAGATTTCGCCAATCCATACGATATGGAGAACAGTATGCAACAGCTGATAGAAGAAGCGTCCAAGGTGCCCGCAGGCTCGGATGGACTTTTGTTCCTGCCTTACCTCCTGGGCGAACGCGCCCCCATCTGGAATGCAGATGCCAGAGGCGCTTATTTCGGGCTGAACATCAAGCACGAACGAAAACATTTCGTAAGGGCCACCATCGAAGGCATACTATACGAAATATACAGCATCGGTAAAACCCTCGGCGAACAACGCAATATCAAAAGCCTTTCGGTCAACGGCACCTTTGGAACCATCCCCTTCTGGACACAGATGATCGCCGATATGTTCAACAGGCCCGTCCACACAAGACAAAGGTCCCACAGCGTAAGCATTGGCGCCTTTTTGTTAAGCGCCACCGAAATGGGCATCTATAAATCGCTGGATGATGCAGCCCGCACCGTCGAATTGCCCGATGTATATAAGCCCGACAAACAACACCATGCCATATATGCCGCCTACTACAACATATTTGAAAAGCTTAGCACCAAGCTGTTCGATGAGTTCAAGGCAATTGCCACCCTGCAGCAGGAACATGGCCATCCCATCAAAAACATACCATCCAAACCAATCACCCGTAAAAAACAAAAATTATAACTATGACACCCTCACAAAAATTCCAGGCAAAACTGGGTCTCAAAGACCCTGAACAAACTACCTCAACACCCACGCTTGATTCGTCGAAAGATCCCACGCCCAGCCGTCGTTCTTTTCTTAAAAGATCCCTCCTCGGCGGCATCGCCCTCGGCGGCGCTACCGCATTAACCCCCTTTGAAGACATCCTCGCCCAAAGCACGCAGAAGGTCAGCCGCTATTCCAGTCCATCCGACCTGAAGATCACCGATATGCGGTATTGTATTATACAGAACGTCGGCCGCACCCCCATCATCCGCATCGATACCAACCAGGGTATCTATGGCCTGGGCGAAGTGCGCGACGGCGCCGACGAACGGTACGCCCTCACGCTAAAAAGCCGCATACTCGGCCAGAACCCCTGCAACGTAGAAATGCTTTTCAAAAGCATACGACAATTCGGTGGTCCCGCCCGGCAAGGCGGCGGCGTATGCGCCGTGGAAATGGCCCTGTGGGACCTGTGCGGAAAAGCCTATAATGTACCCGTATGGCAGCTGCTCGGCGGCAGGTACCGCGATAAGGTCAGACTCTACGCCGATACCCCCGAGGCGCCAACCTTCGACGAGTTCAAGGCAAAAATTAAACACCGCCTCGAAGTACAGGGCATGACCTGGCTGAAGATGGACATCTCCATCGGCGAAGTAAAAGACAAGGAAGGCGCCCTGGTGAACAGCAAATTCTGGGGCAGCAACCTCGCTCAATGGAACGGCGGCTACATGGATTACGCAAATACCAAACACCCCTTCACCGCCATCCAGATCACCGAAAAAGGACTGGACGGCATGGCGCAGATCGTCAGCGACGTACGCTCAGTAGTAGGCTATGAGATACCTCTCTCCAGCGACCATTACGGTCATTTCGATCTCAACAACGCCATCCGCTGGGGAAAGAAAGTAGAACCCTTCCGCCTGGCCTGGCTGGAAGATATGGTGCCCTGGCAGTATACCGATCAATACAAAAAAATGTCCGACGCATTGGAGACACCTGTATTGACAGGCGAAGACATCTATCTGTTGAATGGCTTCAAGCCCCTCATCGACGCAGGCGCAGTAGATATCGTACACCCCGACCTGGCCACTGCCGGCGGTATTCTTGAAACAAAACGCATAGGTGATTATGCCGAAGAAAAAGGCGTAGCCATGGCCATGCATTTTGCCGGCAGCCCCGTATCGTTCATGGCCAACGTACATTGCGCCGCCGCCACGCAGAATTTCCTGGCGCTGGAACATCACTCCCTCGACAACGAATGGTGGGAAAGCCTCGTAAAAACCACCGACGGCCGCAAGCTGTTCGAAAAAGGATATGCCAATGTTCCGCTGACCGCACCCGGTCTCGGTATCGAGCTGGTGGAAGACGCCATAAAAAAACATCTGCTACCCACCGACAAGTCTTATTTCGAACCTACGCCCCAATGGAATGATGTCCGCTCTCACGACAGACAATGGAGCTAAACAAAAAAAACTTTTCCTATGCGCACGCCAAAACTTTATCTGGTTATAGCCTTATCTTTTATACTTCACAACACCTTGCACAGCCAGCAGATCACTCGTGACCAGCTCATGGCCCTCACGCCGGAATGGCATGGCGAACGTTTTGCCGACGGGAGGCCCAAGGTGCCCGACAGCATCCTCGACCGTATGAAGCTCGTGACCCTCGAAGAAGCCTGGGCAGTGCTAAAGAACGAAAATTACAAACATCAGTACGACGGCGAATGGAAGACCATCAACCCCGACAGCGTGCTGGTGGGTCGCGCAGTCACCGCCATCTTTATGCCCGGCCGCCCCGATATACATCGTGTCATCGACAAATTCGGGGTGCGCGACAAAAGAGTAAAGTCCCAGAACTCCTGGCCCATCGATATGCTGGTAAAACGCGATGTATACGTAGTGGATCAATTCGACGCCTATGAGGACGGCCCTACCATCGGAGATAACCTCGGCAATTCCATTTATGCAAAAACAGGGAACGGTATCGTATACGACGGCGCCATCCGCGACATCAAAGGATTAAAAGAGATCGGGTCCTTCACCTCTTTCTTCCGTAGCTACCATCCCTCCCACCACCTGAACAACCCCGATGGCGAGCTGAATACCACCCTCGTCGGCATCAACCAGCCAACCCGGATAGGCAAGGCTACCGTCATGCCCGGCGACGTAGTCCTGGGCCGCGACGGCGGCGTCATCTTTATCCCGCCTCATCTCGCGGAAAAAGTAGTAAAGACATCAGAGATCGTACGCCTGCGCGACATGTTCGGTCACCAGCGGCTGCGCGAAGGGAAATATACCCCCGGCCAGATCGACTCCCGATGGAGCGACGAGATAGAAAAGGACTTCTCCAAATGGCTCAACGATCACATCGACGAATTGCCCGTACCCAGAAGCCAGGTACAGGAATTTTTAAAAGGAAGAACATGGTAAAAACCACAAAAACGAACACAATGAAACATCAAACCTCTCGCAGATCATTTCTGACCAAAACCGCCGCCGCAGTGACTGCCGCCGCCGCTGCCGCAATGGTCCCGCTCACATCCTTCGAACAGACAATACACCAAACCTCCGCCCCCTCCAATCTAAAAATAACCGACATAAAATGCGGCTACATCCAGGGCAGCCTGTTCGTAAAGATCTATACCAACCAGGATATCTGGGGATGCGGCGAAGGCGTGGATGCCATCCCCGGCACCTACTATCTCGTAAAGAACTTTGGCGAACGCCTCAAAGGCAAAAGCCCCCTCAACGTTCACCGCCTCTTCGAAGATATCCGTAAGTCAGGGTTTTTCCAGGGAGCCCAGGCCGGCATGTATGTAGCCGTCCTTTCCGCCGTAGAAGCCGCTCTCTGGGACCTGGCAGGCAAGGCGCTAAACCTGCCCGTCTACCAGTTGCTCGGCGGCAAATTCCGGGACAAGGTTCGTGTGTATTGCGACACCGCCTTATACCAACGCAACCTGCCTACAGCCGATGATTTCGCCGAGGCAGCCACAAAAGCAAAGAACATGGGTTTCAACGCCATGAAATTTGATCTCGATCAGGCCAACGACCCCCATAAATATGACCGGTACAACTGGACAGCCAGCCCCGCCGAGCTGCAACGCATGTACGATCAGCTGGCCGCTGCACGAAAAGCAGTAGGCCCTGACATCGACATCTGCGCCGATATGCATGGCCGCTATGACGCAGTCACCGCACAGGCCATCGCCAAAAGACTGGAACCATTAAACCTCATGTGGCTGGAAGAGCCGATACCCGCCGAGAATATAGAGGCATACAAACTGATCACCGAATCCACCAACACACCCATCTGCGTCGGTGAAAATCAATACCTCGCCTATGGATTCAGAAGAATGATGGAGATCGGTGCAGTAGATATCATCATGCCCGACCTGCAGAAATGCGGCGGACTGGGTGAAGGACAACGCATAGCCAATCTGGCCGATCTGTATTATGTGCCGTTTGCACCCCACATGGTAGCCTCCTTCCTGGGCGCAATGGCCACCGCGCACGTCTGCGCATCCGTACCAAACTTTTTGATCATGGAATGGCAGTCGTATTTTCATACACAACCCATGTTCAAAGAGATCGTCACCTACGATGGAGAATGGGTAAAAGACAGCTTCATCACCGTGTCGGATAAACCGGGCATCGGCGTGGAGATCAACGAAGCCGCGATGAAAAAATATGCGATACCCGGTGTGCCTTTTTTTGAATAGGCAGATCACCTCATTTTCTCGTCTTTATCCGGACAACGCTCAACGAATAAGCAGGCGCCCGGTATGTGAAGCTCCGTCCCACTGTCATCACAGACGTAGACGGCACAACATGTTCCGGGTCCTGTAATGTATTCTTTTCATCCGGCTTACCCGTTAAGATATACAACGCCCCTTTCCCTTCATATCCACTCCCCTTCGGCAATCCCACGTTTGCCAGCACCTCCCGTGCTCCAGCATTGACGATCTTTAAAATAAGATCTCCGCTCTTGCTATCCTTCACACAACTGGCCGCCAACAACGTGTCCGTTGCAACATCTTTACCCCTCGCCCCCACCAACGTATCCACTCCTGCACCTGCACCCTGAAAAGAGATAACCCCCGGATAATATATATCCCCTGCATTCACAGCAAAAAGCTGCTGCACATAATAATTGACAGTCGGTGCAACCGAAGTATTCGTAAAATAGATCAGGTCCGGATTCCACGAGGTGTGACGCAGGTTCGCCAACAGGGGAGCATAAGAAGCCATCCGAACGACATCTCCATTACGCTCCAATCCCGTCATATAGGCCGCCTCAGCCAGTGCATTAAAAAGCGTATTACCCCAGGAAGCATACTCACCTACATATACTTTCGATTTGCTACGGTCATAGCCGTCATACCGCCGGTTGTTCGACAGGAACCATTCCGGTTTTTGATAATAATGTTCATCTACCACCGGAATACCCAGCTCACCGGCCAGCTTCCAACCAAGTTCATAATCCTCGCCATCAGGGAATGGTCCTACCGTACCGACCACCGTGATCTCAGGATGTTTAGCCTTCACCACCGCATAGATCATCCTGAACCTGTCCCGGAATGCATCCGTCTGCTTGTCTTCATTACCAATACCTACATATTGCAAATTGAAAGGCGCCGGATGCCCCGCCTCCGCCCGCTTTGCTCCCCATGCAGAAGTCACAGGGCCATTGGCATATTCTACCAGGTCCAGCACCTCCTGTATATAGTCCTTCATTTCATCCATCGGTATTCCCCTTTGGCCCGTTCCGCCGATACGCCAGGTACCACCGGAATTCTGACAGCTGACGCCGGCCGCCAGCACAGGCAACGGCTTGGCGCCAATATCCTCGCAAAATTGAAAATATTCAAAATAACCAAGCCCCGTCGTCTGGTGATAGCTCCAGATGTCCCGCTGCTCCACACGCTGTTCCACCGGGCCGATGGTATTCTTCCAGCGATACATATTCCCCAGTCCATCTCCATGCACAAGACATCCGCCGGGAAAACGCATAAACTTCGGATGAAGGTCCGCTATCTTCTGCGCCAGGTCCGCCCGGAGACCATTGGGCCTGCGTTTAAAAGTATTCTCCGGAAAAAGAGAGATGACATCCATCGCCAATCTGCCCTTTCTCTTCGCCAATATCACCAGCCTGGCCGCCGTATCCGTCTGACCGGCAGTGATCACAGCCATATATTTTTTCCATTCCTTACCGCCGACCTCGATACTGGCCTCTCCATATATCTCCCCCTTTGCACCCTGCAACGAAACGCTGACAGGAATAGCGCTGTCCGACAGCAGCCGTGCAAAGAAGGAAAAATTATACCGCTCTCCCACCTTGACGTAAATACCATCGTAACCCGAATTGCTCACGCCAATCCCCTTCTGTCCGGGTTCTTCCATCGTCAGATCCAGGTAATGCGGATTATTGGAATGAAGGGGAGCCGTCGTTTCGACAGAGATCTTTCCATACCCAAAACCCTCCGTTACATATTCCCAACCGGTTAGCGAATGCCAACCCTGCCTGTCGGCCGGGGTATACTCGAATGAGCGGTTTTGAACAAGCTCCGCATACAGACCGCCATCCGCCGCATAGCTGATATCTTCGAAAAAGATCCCAAACAGGTCAGGGCTGATGGCTTTACCGCTCCCCACATGACCGCTCTGCCCAAATACCGGGTGACATAAGAGGTAGACTCCAATCAAAAAGAACAACTTTCTCATATCAGTAAAGGTCATAATTTCCCCGTGATAGGCTCTATGATAAATGAAAACTCATAATCTCCGTAGTGCAGCCGGTATTTTTCCATCGGCAAAGCGCCCCAGCTGTTAATGCAGCCCAAACCCATCTGGACCTTATCGATGCAAACATTGGTGTAATCCACCCGCGGCACGAGCTGAGAATGACGTTGATGCTTTACCATCCCATCGTCCAGGGATTCAATTGAATAATGAAGTGCCGACATCGACAGCGAAGTATCGCTATAGAACTTAAGACCCGTGCCACCCCGGTTCACCTGCTGCCACCACCTTACACCAGTCTTGGTCCCCGTCTCCTGCGGACGGATATAGGGATAGAATTGCTCATCCACCGTTTGGTCATATACACCGACAAAGGAAGCATGGTCCCTGTCGACATAATTCTCAAAAGGCCCCTTCCCGTAATATTTGATCCGGTCTTCATCCTCCGGCATTTGCAATTGCATCCCAAAACGGAACATATCCGGCACCTTGGCCGACTTGTCCGCCTGCATCTTCTGCGTCACCCTGATCTTTCCCTCGCACGTGATCTGATAGGAAAGGAACAGTTTGGCAGCCACCGAAGTAAGGTCGTAGACAGCTTTTACTGTCACCATGCTATGGTCGATCCCCTTTTCCAGGGAAACAAGCTTCAATCCAGGCTGCTTCCAGGTAGCATATTTTTGTTGCAGACTGGCGCCAAAGTCATTGTCCGTCGGGGCCCTCCAGAAATTAGGGGTCAGCTCGGTATGCTCCTTCAGCATCGGCTTGCCGTCGATATCCATCCTCGAAAGGAAACCGCTGTGCTTGTCGAACTCTATCCTGACACGATCGTTCCCGATGATCAGGTAATTCCGGTCTTCGTCGTCCACCGATAACGCAAACACAGCACTATCCGAAGGCTCTCCGCCATTAAAGCTATTCCTTACATACTGGTAAGGCGATACCACCAGTTGCTGCCGTGCAGCCACGTGGCCCGCAGGCAGCACGCCATCCGATTTTTTCAATCTAAACCTTGTATTCAGCAATACTTCAGCATCCATCGGTATCTTGTCGAGCGTATAATCCAGCTTGATCACCTTCATCTGCTGCGCTTGTACATCAAGATCGGTTATGCTCCCGGATTGCACCGCTTCCCCATTGACCAATAGCTCCCACTCCTCATAGTAGTTGCTCAGGTCCTTGAAAAAATTCTCGTTGTACACCTTTATCTCACCCCTGGTCAGGTCTCCCGGACTTACCCATATCGATTGATAAAAATAGCCGACTTCGTGCATATGGGGATTGAGCACACGGTCCGGTCCTATCAGGCCATTGTCAAGGAAATTTTTGTCCGAAGCATCGAATCTGTTAAAGTCTCCCCCGTATGCATAATACTGAATACCCCGCTCGTCTTTTTTCCGCAAAGACTGGTCTACAAAATCCCAGATAAAACCTCCCTGGTACTTGGGGTACTTGCGGACAAGGTCCCAGTATTCCGCAAAGCCTCCCTCCGAGTTTCCCATAGCATGGGCATACTCGCATTGGATCAGCGGCTTCGTGGGCTGCCCCATGCTATAGCTTGCGCATTGCTCATACGACAGGTACATGGGACAGTAGATATCCGTGAAATCATTCAGACCGGCTTGCTCATATTGTATAGGTCGTGCAGGGTCTTCTTGCTTTATCCACCGGTAGCAATTTTCGAAATTTGGCCCAAACCCCGCCTCGTTGCCCATAGACCAGATAATGATCGCCGGGTGGTTGAAGTTCCGCTGCACATTGCGCTCATTCCTCTCCAGGTGCGCTTTTGCGAACAATGGGTTCTTTGCAAGCGTCTTTTCCCCATACCCCATTCCATGCGATTCCAGGTTGGCTTCCGCGACCATGTAGAGGCCATACCGGTCACAAAGTTCATACCATAAGTTATTATCCGGGTAATGACATGTACGGACCGCATTGATATTATTTTCCTTCATGATGCGGATGTCCTGTATCATGCGTTCCGGCGTAAGGTAATATCCATTGTCCGGGTCCATCTCATGACGGTTGACCCCTTTTATAAGCACCGGCTTCCCGTTGACAAGGAGCTGTGCATTCTTTATTTCGACTTTCCGGAAACCCACTTTTACCGGGATGACTTCCAGCACCTTTCCATTTTCCTTCAAAGTAGAAACAAGCGTATATAATGTAGGTGTTTCCGCTGTCCATTTCAATGGATTGCTGACGTCGATGGCAATGGTATGCGCCCCCGCGCCTTGTACCTCCGCCGTTCCGGCTTCAGCCCCTTTTTCATCCAGCAGCTTCAATGAGGCATTGCCCCCGCCCTGTACCTGTATGGCGACATGCAGCTTGGCATCCTTATACGACGCATCCAGCTCAGGGTTGACACGGATGTCCGCAATATGCTTTTTATTCCGCGCGTATAGATAACAGTCTCTTCCCACACCGGAAAGACGCCAGAAATCCTGGTCCTCAAGATATGAGCCGTCGCACCACCGGAAGACCTGGAAGGCCAGCAGGTTCCTGCTGCCCGGCTTCAGGTATTTGGTCAGGTCGAATTCCGCTTCCATCTTGCTGTCTTCGCTGTATCCCACGAATTGCCCGTTCACCCATAGATACATATTGGAAGTGACAGACCCGAAATGGGCCAGGACCTCCTTCCCTTTCCAGCTCCCGGGAATAAAGATCTCCTTTCTGTAAGACCCCACGTGGTTGTTCTCCGACGGAACGATAGGAGGATTATTGGCAAACTGGTTGCTCCAGGGATAAGGGATATTGGTGTACAACGGATCTCCAAATCCATTGACCTCCCAAATACCAGGGACGGGAATGGGACTCCAGCCCTTATCGTTATAATCCGTTTTAAAAAAATCCAAAGGACGCTGACCCGCGTCCTTTACCCAGTTGAACTTCCAGTATCCATTCAGCGTCATGAAATTTGCCGAACGTTCTTTAACACCCTTCAATGCCCCGTCCTCACTCTCATAAGAAAAATAATCGGCGTGCATGGGCGCCCTGTTGATCTCATTGATATTGGGATCGAGCCATTCTTCTTTTTGTGCGGTAACCGAAATGCTCAGGCCGAAAATAAAGATCAGCGAGGCCGTTAGACTATTGATCATCTTTTTCATAGCCCCAAGATAGGATATTTCATTCAGACAGCTTCTCATTGATCCTGTCCTGCATCTCGCGTTTGAATGTATCATCCAGTGTATGTCGCTGGCTGGCCGACCGCTGAAAAAGTGCCTTCGCCACCCGGTTGATTATCCGGCTCTGCCGCTGGAACAGCCGGCACACGGAACAGCCCGACAAATGGATAGCAAGCTGTATCCGCTCCTTGATCGAGAGCGACGTATGCTGCCGCTTTTCGATAAGATAAGTGGCATGCCGGCAATTGTATTGTATTTTCTTTATTACACCCATTACTCAATTCTTTATTCACGCTCATTCCCCAGCCTTTTATCCCCACGCTTTTTGAATACAGGCCCGTAGGTTTAGCTTCGCCCGATGAATGATCACCCAAAAATTCGACTGCGTGACCTTCATCTCCTGGCAGATCGTTTCCGTCGCCATCTCATCCATGTGTTTCATCGAAAAGATGGAATGCCACAGGACGGGCAGCTTTTGGAGGCATTTTTGCAGGATAGTTGCCAGCTCCTTATGCGCCAGCGGGTCCTCATTCTCCACACCCAACACCTGCGGGGCATAAGCTTCTTTCCAATGACCGTTTTCCGCCTCGAAAAATTCCACCTCAGGCGCATGATCGATCTGCTCAGCCCGCAAACCCGAGCTCTTTTTCCGGTAGACATCGATCACTTTGTATTTCAGGATCGCCGTCAGCCAGGTCCGCTCCGTGCTGCCTCCCCTAAACTGGTCAAGCTTTTCAAGGGCCGCAAGAAAAGTTTCCTGCACCAGGTCGCGGGCCTGCTCCTCATTGTCCAGCCGGGCTAGTGCGTAGGAATACAGGTAATCGGCATATCTGTCTACCCATTGCTTCGGATCAGCAGCTATAGTCATTGTCAATCTGTTAATATTTCACCAATCTATGCCAAAACCTTCAATTCAGAGAAGTTAATACCCGTACCCACCTTAAAAAATCGGCTGAAATGAGCCGCACTCGCAAAACCCAGGGCATCCGCCACCTCTTTGGCAGATTTATCTGTAAAATAAAGATACCGCTTTGCTTCGAGAATGATCCTCCGCCGGATCAGCTCCGAAGGCGAGGGATAGTTGCAAAGCCCAAAAATATTCGTCAGCGTTTTTGGCGACTTATTCATCGTTTGTGCATAGAACTGGACCTCATGTTGCGTGCGAAAATGTATTTCCAGCAGCAGGTTGAATTTCCGGATCACATCCATCCTTTCGCCGCCGCATGGACCATCATGGCCCGTCTGCTGCTTGGCAATCCGCGTAATGTTGATGATCAGCCGCTTGAGCAAGGTCCGTAACATCTCTCCCTGCATCTTGTCCTTTATATCCATATCTTCTATGCACTGCGCCTGGATGACGGAGAAATATTTTTTTTCTTCCGGTGATAGCCGGATAAAAAAAGGATGCTCGATACCGTAAAAAAGAAAACCCACACACCCCACTTCCGCATCATGATCGGCAATACAATAGAAGTCGCGGTTGAACTGCCAGACGACCAGGTTCTCCGGCTCTTCCAGCCGGAAGGTCTGGTTCGCCACCAGGGGAAGGATAGCATCCGCCGGCATGGTATAGGAGATATTGTCGATCGTCACTTTTTGCTCTGCCCCCGTATTATAGACGATCGTATTGATCATCTCTTTTTTCCCGTTGAGCAGCCCTTCACCCTTGAAATAGGGGTCACCGACGCTGATAATGAATTTTCCCTGGGTGGCCTTGTCTTCAAATTGCCATTTCATATGAAGATTATTTTATCGTTTATGGGCTACCCTAAAAAAACCGGGGCCCACCAGCTTAGTAGGCCCCCGGGGAAAATCCTTACAAATTATTGCAAAATAACTTTGATAATATTTGGAATGGACGGTAAAGTGGTGAATGCGTTGGGGTTAGGCACAGCTGCAATGGGCACATTTTCCACCAGTGGAGTACCCGCCAGGTTGAATTGGGTAACCCCCGCACCCGGAAACTGGTCGATAGCCGTCCCGTCATTATAAAGTTGAATGCTGGAGGAGATATCCCCCGTCTGGGTCGCATCTACCCCATTACCCATACTGGCAAAGAACCAGTCGTTGGAAAATCCATACATGGTCGCGATAGCCAGGCGGTCTCCCTTTTCAACGGTTATATCCTGGGAAACTTTACCACCCGCCTGCCCATTGATCACAGGCAGCAACACCTTGGTATTTGGCGCCGGCAGGATATATACGCTCTTTACCCCTTTTACCCCCTTCAGATAATTGGCCAGCGTATCGGCTATACCCCGTTGCGCAAGGTATTTCAGCCCCTGGCCGCGATCAGTCTCTCCCACTTTGTAAATGGGATTGTCGATGCCATCGTACACAACCACCAGGACAGGAGACAACGGCGTAAATATCCCCGTAATGGTCTGCACATACGCCCACAGCTGGGAATTGTTGCCCATTTCTGCGATGGCCGTCAAACCATGAGCCGTCGGCTGCCCGGCTGTATACAGCGGAGCCGGCATAAGCAGGTTGCCGCCCACAATATAGGATACTGCCCATACACCCGGGCTCAGCGGTGTTTCGTTAGCCGTCCCTCCCGAGATATTGGAAAGGGTCAGCGTAAAGGTAGAATTGCCGTTGTACTTCAACATCGCCTTTACCAGCTTGGAAGCCGCCAGGTAAGTATTACCCTGGGCATCCGTGCCGTTCACCTCCGTAATATTCTTGCTGTCAGCCGTTCCCGGATGCATCACACTGGCGCCGGGAGCCTGGTTGATCCGGGTGCCGTTATCCCAAAGCTTTATTTGATCGGAAACATCCCCCTCGATAGGCTGCCCCGTATTGTCATACACCTGTATACCCGGGTTGGCAGGGGCAAAGAACAGGTCATTGGACCAGCCATACATGGTAGCAAAGCTTAGTGCTTCGCCTTTTGCCGCGGCAAATGTGATGGTAGTGGACTGGCCCGGCAGGATTAAGGCCGGCGAACCCGTTCCCTGAAACGTACCCGATTCCACCAGTGGTTGGGACTGAAGGACATTTTCAACTGTAATGGTTTCCATCTGAGGAGCGCCATGACCCGGATGATTTTCCTTCTTGCATGCGCTCATTACAAAAGGCACGATGGCAACTGCAGGCCATAGGCAGATCTTACTGAAGCGGTTCATAATTTTCAATTTTGTGACCCAAAGGTATCCGGCTCGCAGAGGCAAGGCAATGCCTGTAGTTCCCGAATATTTGACGCAATCACCCTGCGTCCTTCAACCGCATCCGTCATTGCCTTCCTTCCCCCGAACGCATCCGTCATTGCCCTGCTTCCCCCGGCCGCATCCGCCGCTGCCGCAATACCCGGTACAACTGCAACAATCCCGTTACCAGGAACGTAAGCGCGATCAGCCAGTTCAACAGACCCTTGTTGATCTGCAGCCATCTGATAAAAAAATGCCCCGCCATTCCATAGACAAGAAAGGCAAGAGCAGTACCTAAACCAATAGCCACCACAAAGACATTATACTCGACCGCCGTGTCACCAACCACCCTTTTTGACCGCAGCACCGCCGCCCACCCCATCCAGAAAGGGAGGTGCAGCGGATTCAAAAGGCTCAGCAATAATCCCGAAATCAATGGCACGCTACCCCAATATGCACCTGCCATCCCTCCCCTATACAAAGCATACAAGGCCCACACCACTGCACCCACCACCATACTACCCACGACCACTGCACCGCTCATCACCGCTCCCTTCCTACCCCATCGCAACACATGACCTGCCTTCTTCAGCAAACCGATCCCGGCCAGGGCAATACGAACGAGAATAATCTCCACAAGCACCGCACCCACCCCAAACTGAATGGCCGCAAAAGCTCCCCTGTTGACGACCAGGCCCGTCACACCCGTATTGAGCGTACCCGGAGGAAGACTTCCCACAAAGCTGATCGACAGCACGCACAAAAAAAGTTTCACGAACCTTCTCATCCCGAAATAAGCTTTTCATGTCTGTAATAATCCCGGAACATCTCTATCCCCTCCCAAAAGCTCATAGGCAATAATCCCCTTTCCCGGGCATTTGCACGACTGATAGCGTAGAGTATATCCAGGTGCCGTCTGATCTCCTTCCAGGCAAAAAAGATAGAATGCCGAGGGTCATAAATATGGGTTGGCTCGCTGCCAGCGCCATTGAGCTCTATGATCGAGAAAGCCTCTCCCGCCTCCAGCTCTTGCCAGCTGTTGAATTTAATATCCAGCCGGCCAAAATAAAAACCGGGCACCTGACGGCAAAGATCATCGACCATTGCTTCCAGCCTCGGCGTGATCCGGTGGCTATAATCCAGGAACTTGGCGCCCCGGCTATGATTGCCGTATGGAACGAGCGTGAGGGCTTCACCTTTGCCTAACACCCTTTGCAACACCCCACCATAAGTACGCTTCAACACCGGCATCTGCAGCACATATCTTTCATTCCTGCACAAAAGCGCTTCCACCGTCGAATGACCGTCCCCCGTCACCGATAACATTTCTTTCCCTACTATTCCCGAGATATAGCCCTTTTGCTCTCCCGGCATACGATAGTAAAAGACGCCGATCTCCAAAGGATAGTCGATATATTCCTGCAAAAGAAAATCCACTTTGCTCCGTGCAGCATATCGGATAAGTTGACATTCGTCTTTTAATAGCTCAACGCCCATGCCCCGTTGACCGATATCCGGCTTGGCAATCACAGGGTAACTCAGACCATGCCTGCCCAAACCATTCATAAGCCCCATCAATAATTTCTTCTGACAATAAACCGTCCTGGGATAAGACCCTTCAGGCAATAGATCATATATCTGTTGCTTGGATTCCAAAAGGAAACCAGCATTCTCGATAGATGGATTGGCCGTGCTAAAGAAGAAGAACGAGCGCGCTTTTAAACTAAGCCAGGCCCAATAAAAAAACACCGGCATGTACACAACAAAGAAAGGCCAGTATTCCCAATGCCGGAGCCGGATCATAAACGCACTCCTGCTACCCTTCCCTTTACCCCTCATATCCGTGCCATCCCTCATATCATAATAAGACAATTTCCCCTCGCCACCCTCGATCCGTATCGTAGTAATACTTACAGTAGCCACTTCCCCTTCTTTCCGCGCCCGGCGATGAAAATCCAGGATACTTTCGGTCGAAATATCGCCCTGGCTATACCATTTTGTCAGCCAGGCTTCGCGTTGCTCGCGCATTTCTTTATCATACAAGGTAACCGAAGTCCAGATATGCGGACGATTTGTATCCAGCTGCCGGACATATCTTTCTTCACCATCCCAGCGGCACTCGAAAAGTTTGCCGCTGATAAAAAGGACAAGCGTAAAAGGCTCGATATCCTCTAGCCGGGTCCCGTTAAAGGCGTACAAAGAATCATTCGACCGGACGACTTCCAGGAAAACAAGTCCCCTGCTCTTCCGGTAAGATCCCGAACGTTGGTGTCTGACAAATGCCCCGTTCAGGAGTACGCCGGCATCCCCGTTTTTTTTAAGCGCTACCCAGCTCCCGCCAGCCTTTCTGTCCTGGGGATAAATGAGTTCATCCTCCTGTCGCGGATGCAGGGCCGGAAGACGGCTGATCCGTTCATCCCGGTTCGATGTCAGATGGTAGACGCCATCTTTACCTGGCACAAATGTTACCGTACACATAATCTTTTTATAAATGACCATGAAAGAACAAGACAGCTGAGGAAAACGATCAGCGCATATATAAACAGCTGCCCATGATCGCCTTTGACCTCGATGCCCAGTTTAGTGAGATGAAAGAACAGGGCGCCGCTCATGACCCCCAGCCCAAGGATTGCCCCGATCGGTGTCGTCCGGGGTATTAATATCAGTACCGAAGCGATCAGCTCTACTACACCCGTGCCGATCCTTCCCCAGGGTTCCATCCCCAGTGTGGAGAATATATAGATCGATTCTTCTGCGCCGGAGAATTTAAAGAACAGCGTCTGTAGCATAATGACCGCCGCCAATACCCGTAGGATCCACGATAAAATTGTCATTTTAAACAGTATTTATTCTTTGTCTTTTAATGCCTGCCAGTTCTGGTCTGCCTTTTTAATATAGCCCGGCTGGTCCTTTACCCACGTTTCCTTTACCTTCATATTATAGTTGAAGTAGAGCTTGTCACCCAGCACCGTCCATGTTTCCACTTCCGTCGGGGCCTTATGTCCCTGGGCAGTGCCAAAGGCGCAATACCCCCCATACTGCGGCGCATACTTTTCCGGCGCTGCCTTGAAACGCTCCAGGTTTTGCCGGTTGGAAAAAAGCCAGTCGGCTCCCTTCCATGTATAGTGCAGGCTATCCTTTCCTTTGATAGCCTTCGACTCAGTAAAGAAAGCGACAGGATCGTATCCTTTTATTGCCTTCCCCCCTGTTACAAACACTTCTGATTTCTGTGCGTAAACTTGCAGCATGACAAAAATTGCCGCCACCGCCATTGAGATTGTCTTCTTCATATATTATCGGTTTATTTTCGTCCAGTTGGCATCGGCCTTCATTTTTAGATTGGCCTCGTCTTTATTCCAGGACTTCAGTGTATTGTTAAAATATTTGTTGTAGAACAGGTAGAGTTTTCCATCCAGTACCTTAAAGGTCCCTGGGTCCACTTCCACTTTTTCTCCCTTGGCCCCCATGGCATAAGCGCACCAGCCTCCGTATTGAGGTTGATATTTGGCAGGCGCCGCCTTAAAAAGGTCCCTGTTTTGTGCAGAAGAGAACTCATACGTCACCCCATTGAGAGTGTAGCTATATTCTTTCTTTCCCTCGATGGCCTTTCCTGAAACAAAGTAAGCCACAGGGTCATACCCTTCGATAGCCAGGCCCGACTTGGAAAGATTCCACGAATGCACAGCCGGGGATTGCTGTGCCGAAACCCCGCCGGCCAACGTCAAAAACAACATTGCGATAGTGATCATCCTTTTCATATCTATATTATTAATTTGAAAAACTATTATTTGCCCGGTACTTTATAGTCGCATAGGCGACCCCGAATTCTTCCGGCAGCTGTATAGCAGAGACAGCCGACACGCCGATACGCATCAGCGCCATATGATGAACCGTATGATCGAGATTATGCACCAGTTCCCGGTAATAGCTGGTGGGTACGTCTATACCATCATCCTCTCCCGCAGCCATAGCGAGCACCAGCTGCTTTTCCGGTCTCTCTAACGTATCCCCGATGAGCGCCATTTGCCGGAGGGCAAACCGTCTGCTGGTCTCTAAGTTGCGGTCTCTTTTCCGCAGATCGTAGTTGACAAAACCGCGGTGGTAACCTTTTCCAAGCTCCTGGAAACATTCGAGCACATGCCTGAAGTGCTGCCCGATAGATGCCCCCGATAGCGTTTCAATAGACGCATTGTACTCATCGTCCGATAATTTCTCCAGCATGACTTCCAGTTGGAGGAACAGTTGAAGAATAGCATATTTTACTTGCATAACCCTGTGTTTGATAACAGGAGCAAAAATGCAAAGAAGACCCCACCGGAAAAATGTCCGAAGTTCCCGATCTGTTATCCATAATTCCCGGATATCTTTGTAACCGGCAGAACATTTAACTCTTAACAATCCTGTAAGAAACATGTCCAGCACCATGCAGCTCAATTAAATCTGCTGTTACGACAGGAGACCGGCAAGGCGCCGGACTATGTTTCACTCGCTGAAGACCCCTTATAAAGCCCATCTTTCGATTTTGCACCTTTTCAAAGCTCCCTTACACATACCAACGCGCCTTCCTGAACCAAATTTGCTATATCAATTCACCCGAAAAGCAAATAACATGGAAACGCAGAAAACAACCATCCATCTCCCAGCCAAAAACACAAACAGCTCTTTTAGCCACGTCTCTGATGTGCACCTACCCGTACAGAGCCACCTGCCTGGTTCGCACGTAGCCGTACACTCCACCTTCCCCCGGCCCCAAGCAGCGCTCCGCGTACCGGACTACGACCTCGGCAAAAGATGGTACATGGAAAAACTGGACTTCCAGTTGATGCACGAGTGGCCATTAGGCCCACTTCAATTAGGCTTTCTTGGAAGTCCCCAAATTGCTTCGGAGATCGTCCTCATCGCAGGCGCTCATCATTGCTCGATAGATGTTGAAAGCGTGGATAAAGCTATACGGGAGCTACAGCGCAGAAAAGTAAAGATCATGGGTGAGCCTTGTGATATCCCCTTGATCGGAAAGCGCCTGGTCTTTTTCAGCGATCCCTGGGGCAACCTCATCGAACTGTCGGAACAGCTGAAGTAATATCAATTCATCCCCATTCCCTGCCGGTAAACCACCGGGCTATACTGTGTGTGTTTCTTAAAATAATTGCTGAAATGCTGGCTTTCCAGGAACCCAAGGCGATAGGATATTTCTTTCACCGGCAGGTCGGAATTCCTCAACAAAGACTTTGCCTCCGCAATCGTCTTCTCCACGATCCAATTACCGACGGATTTTCCGGTTTTGGTCCTGATCACCGTATTCAGATAGTTGGGATGCAAGCTCAGCATGTCAGCATACTCTTGCAGCCGGTGAGGTCTTTCCAATAGGCCGCTGCTGAGATCACGGTAATGCTTTTCGATCATTTTCTTAAAGGATTTGACGATCTGTGATGCCCTGTCGCCATCTGCCATAGGATCATAATCCTTCCAGAAGTATTCTTTGATCTTGACCAGGATAGCCACGAACAAATGCCCGATCAATTTCCAACGATAAGGAGATGCGCTGCGATAGGCCGTTTCAATCTGCAGATAAAGCTGCTCGAACTCCCCGAACTGTTCAGGTGGCAGCACCTGGGGTGGAACCACCTCCGATAACAAAAAGGAAAACTCATCGAAGATCCGGGCATGCACATTAGCTTTTAAAAAACCTTCATCCAACGTGATCAGATAGAGCTCATCCACATAGTCCATGGAAAATTGCTTGATATGTCCCGGGTTGTTAAAATAAATGGTTCCCGGCCGGGTCTCAAATAAACGATAGTCTGAGGAACAGTACCCGTTGGCGTTCTTTACAAAGACAAATGAAAAGAAATTGGCCCGGTAAACAGGGGACTTGTATCCCCGGGGAATGGGAAATGCACCCAGATTGTAAATGGAGAATTCAATCTTGGGATGCAAAGACTCCGGGATAACCCCTAAATGACTGTACAGCTCATATATCTTGTTGAACACCAGCAGGTCTGATTTCTGTTCTTTCATGAATTACTCCTCCTTCCCTAATATACGGAATCCTTACCTTGGCCTTCAATACATGTAAACACCTACCATTTCCTATTGCATATCTTGGATTTTTAATATATTTTTAAGAATCCAATCCTTAAAACCAGTTGAAAAACCAGGAAACACCGCTCTCTACCCCCAAACCAAAGGCCAGCTTCTGGAGGCTGAACACTTTCATCGTGCTGGCCATGTCCTGCAATTTTATCAATTTCCTTCACTACATCGGCGACGGCATGACCTACAGCGCCGCCATCGAAATAGCCGGCATCTTTATACTATCCATCTTCATCCTGTTCAATCTGAAAGGGCTCCCGGTAATCCCTACCCTTCTCAGCATCTTCTTTGTCAACCTGCATGCTTTCTCCCTCTGTTATGTCCAGGGTACCGACCAGGGATCCTTTTTATACCTGTTCCCTTTTGTCATGGCCATGATCTTCTTCCTGCGCGTCCGTAAGAACAACCTCGTCGTAACGATATTTATCTCAGCCACCCTGGTGAACCTGCTGGTCATTGTCCTGTTCCTTTCCCATCACAACACCCGGTTTGAACACGTCTCCGAAGCCATGGCCGACAACCACCGCAAGCTGAATATCATCATCAACTTCTTGTTGGTCATCGTCTTTTTCTACGTAGTTCTGCGGCTGCTGGATGCCAAGGAAAAGAAGAATAAAAAACACATCGCTTCCCTGCAGAAGGCAGAGCTCGAGATCACCCAGGCCAGGGACAGGGCGGAAAAGGCAGCCGCGGCCAAGACACGCTTCATGAGCAACATGAGCCACGAGCTTCGGACACCGCTGAACGCCATCATCGGCACTACGCATTTATTGATGCAGGATCACGAGACGCTACGGGAGAACGAGCATTGTAAGATACTGATAGATTCATCCCAGCATATGCTCCATCTCGTCAATGAAGTGCTGGACTTTAACAAGCTCGACGAAGGCAAGCTCGAATTGATCCATCAGCCGTTCGATCTGGCAGAGATGCTCCAACAGGCTGCCGATGCCGTGACCACAACGATACAGCAAAAAAATATCCACCTTTCCCTGGAAATGAGCACGCTCCCAAAAGATGAAAAGGTGGTGGGGGATGAGATGCGGCTAAAACAGGTCATCCTCAATCTCCTGTCCAACGCCGTCAAGTTCACCGAAGCCGGTACCGTAAAGCTAAGAGCCCACGTCAATAGCAAAACCAGATCCGGCGCTAACATCTATTTTGCCGTGGTAGACACCGGCATCGGCATCCCTCCCGAAAAAAAGCATCTCATATTTGACAGCTTTACCCAGGCCGATGCAGAGACTACCCGTAAATATGGCGGGTCGGGTCTGGGCCTCACCATCTGCCGGGAATTGGTACGAAAAATGGGCAGCCAGCTAAAAGTGACAAGCGAGCCTGGAAGAGGAAGTACTTTTTACTTTACCCTGGACCTTTCATTCCAGCAGTCGGTGGTCGACGTTCCAAAAGAAAAGCTCAACGGTACAAAAAAGCTCCACGGTGTAAAGATCCTGCTGGTAGAAGATAATGCCGTCAACATGAACATTGCCCGCCGGTTCCTGCTCAGCTGGGGCGCCAGCCTCATCATGGCAGAGAATGGCCGCGTGGCCTGGGAATTATTCCGGCAGCATGCTTTCGATCTGTTGCTCATCGACCTGGAAATGCCGCTGATGGACGGCAAGACACTCCTCAAACAGATACGGACAGTCAACAGGAACATCCCCGCCATCGCATTCACAGCCGCCGTTTATGAGAATATGTATGATGATCTGCAGCAGCACGGCTTCAACGGATACCTCCACAAACCATTTCGCCCCGAAGAAATGCACCGCAACATCCTGTTCCACCTGGGAAAGAACTGATCCGATTTATCTGCCGGATACTGTATATTTGAGGCGATCTCAAAACTATACTCCCCAAAATTGAACATGAAATATCTATTTATCATTATAGGTATAACCCTATCGGTCTCCTCCTGTAAAGAAAAGGCTCCGGATCCGGTACGTACAACCGTTTTCTGTCTGACGGATACCCTGGAGAAAAAAATAGTAATAGACTCAGTAATACTAAAGCCCGTCAACAACGCCATTACACTGTCCGGCAAGATAGAAGCCAATGAGGATAAATGGGTAAAGGTCTTTCCCGTAGTGGGAGGGGTCGTGGAAGAAATGAAAGTGCAATTAGGCGACTATGTCACGAAAGGACAGACCCTGGCCGTCATACGGAGCAGCGAAATAGCCGATTATCAAAGCCAGCTGACAGCCGCCCAATCCAATGTCCGCATTGCAGAAAAGAGCGTCGCCTCCGCCACAGCATTGTTCAAGTCCAACTTAACCACCGAAAAAGAGGTGGTGACAGCCGAGACGGACCTCGAAAAGGCGAAAGCCGACCTGCGACGCATGGAAGCAACCAACGCTATTTACGGCTCGAAAGGCGACGCCACGCAAACGATTACAGCCCCTGTTTCAGGTTACATAATAGAAAAAAATGTAACGGACCAGATGCATTACAGGGCTGACGCAACGCAGCCCTTCTTTATTATTGCAAACCTGGATGAAGTTTGGGTCATGGCAGACGTATTCGAAAGCGATATCGCAAAGATAAAAGTTGGCTATGATGCAGAAATAAACGTCATCGCTTACAAGGACAAAACTTTTACAGGCAAGGTCGACAGGATCTTTTCGATCCTCGATCCCCAAAGCCGCGTAATGAAAGTCCGGATAAAGATCCCCAATAAGGGCAACCTGCTAAAGCCGGAAATGTTCGCGCAGATCAACATATTCTATAACGATAAGACAAACCACTTACCCGCCATCCCTTCGGAAGCCGTCATCTTCGATAAGAACAGGAACTTTGTAATGGTATATAAGGATAAATGCAACATCGAAACCCGGGAAATAGAGGTATACGAGACGGTTGGAAATACTACTTATATCAAGAGCGGGCTAAAGGAAGGTGAAAAGATAATCACCAAATACCAGCTGCTCATTTTTGACGCAGTAAACAATTGATCCATTCATCCTTATTTAAGACCAGCATATGAACAAGTTTATTTCCGGGATAGTCACCTTTTCGCTGAAGAACAGGTTCTTTATATTTTTCATGACACTGCTGGTCATAGTCGGAGGTATCTTTAGCTATATCAGGACCCCCCTGGAAGCATTCCCCGACGTCACCAATACACAGATCATTATCGTAACGCAATGGAATGGGCGCAGCGCAGAGGAAGTGGAAAGGTTCGTCACCGTTCCCATCGAGGTCGCCATGAATTCCGTTCAAAAAAAATCTACCCTCCGGTCCATATCGATGTTCGGCCTGTCCGTCACCAAGATCATCTTCGACGATGACGTGGAAGATTTCTTTGCAAGACAGCAGGTGAACAATCTGCTCAGGAATGTCAGCCTGCCCGAAAACGTAGAGCCCGAGGTACAGCCTCCCTATGGCCCTACCGGCGAGATCTTCCGTTATACAGTCCAGGGAAAGAACAGAACTTCCATGGATCTCCTGACTGAACAGACATGGGTCATCGACCGCCAGCTGCGCAGCATCCCCGGAGTAGCCGACCTGGTGGCATTCGGTGGCGCCGACCGCACATATGAAATTACGGTGGACCCCATCATGCTGACTAAATATGACATCACCCCATTGGAAGTATACACAGCCGTTTCAAAAAGCAATATCAACGTGGGGGGTGACGTCATCGAGAAGAACGGCCAGGCATACGTGGTAAGAGGCATCGGCTTGCTGGATAATATCAAGGACATCGAGAACATCATCGTCGACAATATCAATGGCACACCCATCCTGGTAAAAAACCTGGCTACCGTAACGCCCAGCCATGTTCCCCGCGTTGGACAAGCCGGGCTGGACGAAAACGACGACGTGGTGGAAGGCATCGTCGTGATGAGGAAGGGAGAAAATCCAAGGGAGGTCTTGAAAAGGGTAAAGGAAAAAGTCCAGGAGTTGAACGAAAAAATATTACCCGCCGATATTAAGATGGTAACCTTTTACGACCGGGACAACCTGATGGATTTTTGTACAGAGACCATCAGTCACAACCTGGTCGAAGGTATCCTGCTTGTCACCCTTATCGTCTTTATCTTTATGTTCGACTGGCGAACGACAGTGATCGTGTCCATCATCATCCCCCTGTCCTTGCTCTTTGCATTCATCTGCTTAAAGCTGAAAGGCATGACGGCCAATCTCCTTTCGATGGGAGCCATCGATTTTGGTATTATCATAGACGGCGCCGTCGTAATGGTGGAAGGACTCTTTGTCGTTTTGGCCCACAAAGCACACGAGGTGGGAATGGAGAGGTATAATAAGATGGCCAAGCTCAGCATTATTCGCAAAACAGGATCCAGCCTGGCTAAAGCCATCTTTTTTGCAAAGGTCATCATCATCACCTGCCTCATCCCCATCTTTGCCTTTGAAAAAGTAGAGGGCAAAATGTTCTCCCCCCTCGCCTGGACCCTCAGCTTCGCTCTCCTGGGCGCGCTGCTGTTTACCCTTACATTGGTCCCGGTCCTCGTCAGCATCCTGCTCAAAAAGGATGCAAGAGAGAGGAATAATCCTATCGTAAACTTTTTTAACCGTACCGTCGTATCAGGGTTAAAGATCACCATGGCCCGTAAAAGGACAGCCTTGCTGCTGGCCTTTTTAATCATGGGACTGGCATTATTTTCATTCAAATACCTGGGCAGCGAATTCCTGCCGGAGCTGAATGAAGGCGCCTTGTGGGTAGAAGCAAAGCTGCCCATGAGCAGCTCCCTTACCCAAACAGTAACCTTCGTAAGTCAGTTCAGAAAAATATTGAACAGCTTCGATGAGGTCAACGGCGTACTGTCACAAACAGGCCGCAGCAATGATGGAACAGACCCCTCCGGCTTTTATTATGTCCAATGCCAGGTCAATCTCAAACCAAAAAAAGAATGGCAGCGAAAAATAAGCACGGAAGAGCTGGTGGACGAAATGGACAAAAAACTCCGTCAGTACCCCGGCGTTGTCTACAATTATTCCCAGCCCATCATCGATAATGTACATGAGGCGGTAGCGGGAATAAATGCCGACCTGGCAGTGAAGATATTCGGCAACGACCTGCAAAAGCTTGACAAGCTCGCCGATAGTATTTACAGCATCTTACAGACAGTAAAAGGCATAGAAGACCTTGGCGTCATGCGCAACCTGGGTCAGCCGGAACTAAGCGTCGTGCTGGACGAACAAAAAATGGGCAAATACGGCATTACGACCGCTGACGCCAACTCAGTTATTGAAATGGCCATAGGAGGCAAGGCAGCATCGACCTTCTACCAGCAGGAAAGGAAATTTGCCATCCGTATCCGCTATCCGGAACAATACCGGAACAATGAAGAAGCCATCGGCAACCTCCGCCTCCCTACCCTCCACGGCTCAAAGATCCCTTTAAAGGAAATAGCCGATATCAGGACCATCACCGGGCCCGCCTTTGTATACAGGGATAAGAACACCCGTTTTATTGCCGTCAAATTCACCATCCGGAACAGGGATATGGGCAGCACCATCGCCGAAGCGCAGGAAAAAGTAAACCGCCGCATCCAGCTGGGCAAAGGATTCAGCATAGACTGGGCAGGTGAATTTGAGAACCAGGTGAGGGCGCAGGCCAAACTGGCCCAGGTAGTACCCGTAGTGCTTATCCTGATCTTTATCATCCTTTTCATAACCTTTGGCAACGCCCTGGACGCCGGCTTGGTACTGATCAATGTGCCCTTCGCACTGATAGGCGGCATCCTTGCGCTGCATGTCACCAGCACTGAATTCAGCATCTCGGCCGGCATAGGGTTTATTGCCCTGTTTGGTATCTGCATTCAAAACGGAGTGATACTCATTTCAGTCTTTAAACAGAACCTCCATCATAAAATTCCATTGTCACAAGCCATCTTCCAGGGCGTCCAATCAAGGATCCGTCCCGTCGTTATGACTGCCCTGATGGCCGCAATAGGCCTGCTGCCCGCCGCCATATCCACAGGCATTGGCAGCGAAACCCAAAAACCCCTGGCGAGAGTGGTCATCGGCGGGTTGATCAGCTCAACCATCCTGACGCTGCTGATCTTTCCCATCATAGTGGAGATCCTGTACAGACGCGCACACAAAAAGCACTCCCTGACAGCTTCGACAACTTAGCCTTTACCCAAATATCACGTTACTGGCGGACTCTCTCTTTTTCATCCGTTAAATTGTCTTTTGCTGACGATGCCTGCCCGCCTTTCCCAAAAGAACGCACATAGCTTAGCCTTATCACCGGAAAAACACCCGACTCACCAAAACCCAACACCCGGCTCTTCAAAGAAAATGCTTCCTTGGTCAGCATCCCAAAATAGCTCGTAGTACGCAGGGAGCAAAAGACATCTGATATGGAAAGCTGCAACGTGCCGCCATCGTTGCCCAGCTCTTTTTTAAACCCCATGTTGAGCGTTCCATATCCCTCCGTTTTCCGCGTTCCGTTATAATAGAGGGAATTAAAATACCCCGACAGCTCAATACCATATCCCCGCGGCAGACGAAAGGTTTGTGTCCCATTTAGCGTATAAGCAAAATAACGCTTCTCCGCCGGGAACTCCGTAAAGTCTTCTTTAAAATGCCGGAAGTCACCGGTAAGACTATACTGCATTGACCACCATGGATTGACATACACCGGTACCAGCGCCTGCAGGCTGAAGCTACGGAGGTAAAGCAGGTTTTGCGGAGATACCAGGTTGCCCGAAGGACCGGCTACTATCTGGTATCGAACGATAGGGTTGTTATCCCTTGTATATGCCACGGCAAACGAATAGCCTTTGTACACATACCCCGCTTTTACATTCGATGACGTGGTCGCTTTCAGCAGTGGGTTGCCGGTATTCGATGAAGTAGGGCCAGCGTATACGATAAAAGAAGCCAGATCATTATAGGCAGGTCTGCTGATACGCTCCGTATAGGATACCTGCAATTCCCCCCCATTGATCTTGTGGGAAAAAAATACATCCGGGAACAGCTTGCCCCCCGCCCGGCTAACGATGCTTTTCCCTGAAGCCTCATCTTTAATGTCCGTCCGGGTATATTCGTACCGGCCACCGGTCACGAGCCTGGCAGACACACCGATCTTTATGTTCGCAGAAAGATAAGCCGCGCCAATAGTCTCATGCATGAGCATGTCGTTCGTCGTACCGGCAGCATCTTCCCAACTGCCATTCTGCAATACCTGTATCCCTGACAAACTGGTGCTTTTTGTATAGCTGAATTTTGTCCCCCCTTCAAGGGTAAACCCATCTTTAAACACCCCTTTATAGTCCGCCTTCGCCACACCAACCTGTATGTTTGTATGCGCATATCCCTGCTGCCGGGGTCCGAATAAACCTTGTCCGCCGCCTGCCGGCGCCCCCTCCTGGTTGATGAACGACGTTTCCGACCGTGTCGGGTTTTGATTGGTATACACCAGGAGATCCGCATCTGCCGAAAGCGCATGCCCTTCTCCCATCTTTTTGCTGGCATAAAGAGAACCGGAAAAGTTATTCCATCTGTTCCTGCCCCGCGTATCCACATGCAGCACCAGTAAGGAGTCCGGCTCGACGATATATCTGCCGTCGGTGACATCATGCGGTGTGGCCAGACTATGACCATAATTCAGGCTGGCTCCCACAGTAACCCAGTTCGGAAGGATAGCTTCGAAAGTGCCCGTAAATGTGTGACTGTTACTCACCGCCCGGGTTTCGTTCCCTCCTTCGGAAGTATTCGGACCGCCGAGGAATGGATTATTTTGAGATGCCTTTGCCTGCCAGCGGTAGTAACCCCTGTCATGCGAATAATTGTAGGCGCCGGACAAACGGACCTTCTCCGTGTTATGCGTTAAGCTCACGCCTGCGGCAGCTTTCTCGCCGACACCATATCCGCCGGTCAGGGACACCATCCCATACCGCCCCTTCTTCCTGCTCTTTTTCAGGACAATGTTGATAAGCCCCGCCGTACCTTCCGCATCATAGCCTGCATGCGGAGTTGTCAGCAATTCGATGGATGCAACATCGTTGGCGCTCAGTCCCGCCAATAAGCTGAATAGCTGATCTGCCGGAAGGCGGAGCAGCCGCCCGTTTATCATGACCGCAACCCCTTCCTTTCCATTCAGGGCAATGCCGCTATTACGACGATCTACAAGGACGCCCGGAGATCGCTCTATTACTTCCAGCACTGAGCTGCCTTTTGTGAGCAGGCTGTTTTCTACATTGATGGCAATGCCTCCCTGTTGTTGCTGCAGCAAACGTCTCCCGCCACGCACAGTAAAGCTGGACAGCCGTACCGTGTCGGTAGCCGCCGGCCGCGGCCGTCCTGTACTGTCGGTAACCCTTCCTGTTAGTTGCCCGTGTACATTCAGTGCCGATAATAACACCAGCAGTATCATTGTAAAACGCATAATAATCCATTTTGCACAAAACAAACATTTGTAGCTAAATCACCCACCCGGCAAATGACCTGTGTGAGCAGGTTATTGACCAATGACATTTCCCCATCCCAATCAATGAATTACCGCCTTTTATTTGTCCCAAAAACCACTCCTGCCCTGCCACATGTCGTTTGTCAATATTCTCCCGCAGTTCCTGTAATACAGACTAAAAAACCGGGGATTTGGTGTAATTTAATTGCATGGACCAGGATACAGGTAAGCAAAGACAGCTGAGCTGGCTATTCAAATACAAGCTTCACCATATTCCATTATGGGTACTATACCATTACCTGTGGTGGACCATAGCTGTAGCCAACCCCCTTAAAGCAGCAGCGTCCATTATTTCCTCACCACTGGCGGTAGAGTTTATTTTCTACGTGATATTCCAGGCTGCTGCCGTATATGTCAACCTGTATTACCTCGTGCCGAAATACCTGGAAAAAAGCCGGTTCCTGATGTACAGCGCCTTGCTGTCCTCCGTCATCATCACCGCAGCTTTATCCATCGTGGGCGGATATTATACAACAGCCTGGATCTCGCACCAGTCCGTTTCAAAAATGTTCGGATCAGGCACGTGCTTCTTTTATTTCTTTGGCATTGCATTGCCGTCCACCGTGGCCAGCGTAACATTGGCGCTGAGCATCAAAATGGCTATCGAAAGGATCCGCAGCTTGCATAGACATCAACTTCAGGAGAAAGAAAGATTGCAGACAGAGCTGCAATTTTTGAAACACCAGTTTAATCCTCACTTTTTGTTCAACAGCATAAATGCTATCTTTTTCCTGATCAATACCGATCCCAAAAAAGCCTCTGCATCGCTGTCTAAGTTTTCGGACCTGCTTCGTCACCAGTTATATGATTGCAATGACGACTTTATCCCGTTGAGCAAAGAAATATCCTATCTGCAAAATTTTATCGATCTTGAAAAATTAAGGCAAAAAAACCTTGAAGTCGATTTCCGGGTTGCACCCGCCTATACCGGGCACTTACACATAGCGCCTTTTATCCTGCTGACCTTTGTGGAAAACGCATTCAAACATGTATCGCGGCATAAAGACAAACCTAACCGTATACGCATTGATCTATCCCTGAAAGGAAAACAACTGTATTTTACCGTCTTTAATACCGCCGGTATGGAATATGAAAACACAGACAGCATATATCAGGGTGGTATAGGCTTGCAGAATGTCTTGCGCCGGCTCAATCTTGTGTATGGTGCACACAGCTACGCCCTTGACATCGATCAAAAAGATGATAGCTTCAACATAAACCTATCCTTGAAACTGAGCGACCATATCGTATCATCAATTACAAGGCCGCGACAAACACCCGTATCGGCTTTTATCTGACATTAAACAGCGCAAAATGATGAATTGTGTCATAGTGGATGACGAACCGATGGCCACCGAAGGCCTTTCAAGCTATGTAAGGGAGATAGGTTTTTTAACCCTGGCAGGTATTTGTGAAAACCCCGTTGAGCTGTCCACCGTTCTGAACAAACAGGAGATTGACCTTGTTTTCCTGGATATACAAATGCCAAAAATGAGTGGCATCGATTTCTTAAGAACAATACAAAAACCACCGCTTGTTGTGATCATCTCCGCCTTCCCCTCTTACGCACTGGAGGGGTTCCAGTTAAACGTCCTGGACTACCTTGTTAAACCCGTCCTCTTCGACCGCTTTTTCAAAGCCGCAGTAAAAGCGCACGACTATCATACCCTTTTAGAGAACGCAGCAGGTAACAAAAACAACCCCCTGTTTCACAGGGACTATTTGTTTATCAAATGCGGCAACAGGTATGAAAGAATATTCTTACAAGATGTACTTTTTATCGAGGGACTGGAAAATTATGTAAATATCTATACACGTAAAGGGAAATATATAACGCTTCAGCACCTGAAGAGCTGGGACGAGCACCTTGACGGCAGACTTTTTGTCCGTGTCCACAAATCCTATATCGTGGCAAAAAAACAGATCGACGGGATCGAAGGAAATACGATCTATATCGGTGATCATCATATTCCCATCGGAAGAACCTTCCGGGAACAGGCCCTCAACAATATATTACATTAAAAACGATCCCTTAACCTTACCGTTTGCGTAAAACCCCCATCCGCAGCTATATCCCATACCTCCAGCCGTACCCACTTGCGATGGGAATGATCAAAAGGCAAATGAAAGGTCCTCCGGCCAAACGATCGTGTTTCCGGGAGAGAGACCCGTTGCCTGTAAACCTTTTCTCCATCCCCCGACACCAGCTCCGCAAATTGCAACGGGAAAGTCCACTCCACCGTGAAATGAACCTGTCTGCCGTCAACACCAAAGTCAGGTATCAATACCTCTCCCGTAGTAGAGAAAAACTTCCCCGCGCGAAGCGTATCCAGCACCTCGCCCCACCCCTTATCAAAAGCAGGCAGGGCGCCAAGCCGCAGATAATTCACATTCATATGTCCATACATCTCATTGACCTGGTCGATAGTAAAAAGATCCGCCTCCGCCAGCACTCGCTTGTCAAGCCCCCAATTGTTCATATCATCCATCAGGTCCAGGACACGCTTGCCAAGCCGGGGCTGTGAAAGATCCGCAGGTAAAGCCTTCCAGGCCCCACCCAGCCACCGGTCGGAAAGAAAATACGGTGCCTGCCTGTATGCATCCGGATAGCCCGTCGATCCCTTCGTCCTGGGATGAGCCGTCCAGGCCAGCCCCTGTTCCCTATCCAGCAGCTCCAGCATTTCCTTCGCATTTCCCACCCGGTAAATCTTGCCGCGAACAGGGTCTTCCGACACAAAAGCATCGCCCGGGCGATGAGACATGATCCAATACACAGGCTTGGGGAAAAAGACCAGCCAGTGACCGCCAAAAAATTCATTGGGCTCCTCGCCGGGCAGTAAGAGGAATTCCCGGTCAGATAGCCTCCTGCATTGCGCAAATAAAGCATCCAGCTCCTTCAGCCGCTGCTCATCCGGCCCCTTCGGATGCCCCACCCCGTGGAATTCGGCAAGATGCACGATGTCGATACCCGCTTCCTTAAAATATTTGACAAAGGCAGGCTTCTCCGGCACAGGCTGTCCCGCAAGCACCATCTTCGTAATAAACTCGTTGTGAAAATGGCTGGACAAAGTCCTATAACCCGGCAATGCCTTGTACCTGTCCCCATGCGTATACGCTTTTACTTCCTCCATCGAAGCCTTCCCCCCATCCCCTCCAAAAAGACAAAAGAAATTCAGCCGCTGCTCCGTACCCGGCGGCGCATTGAACCAGGGTACATAACGATGATCCCCCTCCGGATCCTGCCGGATACCGATGCCATGCCGGCCCCACCAGACAAACCGCAGATTGAATGCCTCATCCAGCGGATAGAAATATTGATGCGGTGGCGGGAAAACAACAAGAGAGCCGGCCGTAATAGCCCGGTATTTCACCGCTTCATTTCTCACGCTGTCACCCTCACTACCGGATCGCGTTACCCAACGCCCCTCCACATCATACCACCCTACCGAATCCCACGCCTGCCTGCTTACCAGTCCCGCATCATACAGGATAGCCGTGGAGTCCTGCGACGTCTTCATGACCGCCGCAATATTCATCAATAACGATCCATGATACAACGTTATCTCCAGTCTTCCCGTAAAACCCGGAGCATGTACGCCATCCACCTTCACCACCGTCCGGGCGCCCACCCGCACAACAGACACGCTCCGTTTCGACAGCTCAACCTTATAAGTTCGGTACCCCTTCAACGGCACCTTATCAAAAAATATGTTCCACCCATTCTGCGACACCAGGTCACGCTTGCCCACCCTTAACAGGAACATTACATCCACCTCCTTCAGCACCTCCCGGACAACCCCGTCCTTTACAACAGACAAATTCCCGATCAAAGCCTCATCCTGAGACATGTTCAGCACGATCCGCCCACGCCGCCCTCCATTCGCCGGCCACTCGACCACCGTTTGTGCAGAGCCTGTCCATCCGGCTATACACATCAAAAAGGTCATATACAATTTTATCATCAGGGATATTTCACACTCGACTCGCGACAGATGATCTGCGGCTTCAACACCAGCTTCCGGGGATGCGTATGAAAAGGCTCCCCGCTTCGCAGCCCCTCAAAAAGTAGCCGGGCAGCCTCCTCCCCCATCGTCACCGTCTGCTGGTTGACCGTAGACAGGGAAGGGGTCAGGTACTCCCCAAACGCTTCATTGGCAAAACCGATGATAGCGACATCCCCCGGTATCTTTAATCCCGCAGTCTTGATCGTTTGTATAGCCCCCAGGGCGGTAAAATCCTCCACCGCAAAAACCGCATCAGGTAGTACGGCACGTGTCAGCAGCTGCCGCATACATTCCCTGCCGGAATCGATACTCACTTTCCCATACACGATCAGGTCCTCGTTCATCGGGATATTATGGACATTCAATGCTTCAATATATCCTTTCAGCCGCAGGTTAAAAATATTTACATGCTGCTGCCCCGCGATATGGGCAATACGCCGGTACCCATTCTCTATCAAATGGGTCGTAGCCTGGTAGGCTCCCGCAAAATCATCAACTACCACCGAAGAAACACCCAGCTTATCATCCGTCCGGTCGAATAACACCAACGGAATACCCCGGTTACGGATCTCGCTATAATGGTCCAGGTTGATCGTCTCCTTGGAAATAGAGGCCAATACCCCATCCACCTGGGATTGTAAAAAAGTCTGCACACCCTTTTTCTCATATTCATACAGCTCATTCGATTGGTATATCAGCACCGTATAACCATTCTCACCCGCCACCTTCTCGATACCATGGACGACAGAGCCAAAGAAATTGATCTCCGCACTGGGAATGATCACCCCCACAATGTTGGACTTGCCCAGCCGCAATGAGGACGCGATCCTGTTGTGCTTGTAGTTCAGCCGGACCGCCACCTCCCTCACAGCCTTCTTCGTGGAATCCTTGATCCCCGGATGATCATTCAATGCACGGGATACCGTAGCCGCGGTAATATTCAATTCCCGGGCTATATCCAGGATGGTCACCTTGGAGATCTTATTGCTCATAGGTCAGTTCACCCCGTTTAGCTTCTTTATCAGGTTCACCTCATCCTGGCGGTAAGGCGTTCCATCCTTACGGAAAATATCATGGAACCATTCCACAGGCTGGCTTCCATCAGGAATAGGCGTATCCCACGCATAGATCGTATTCGTCTTCCCTTCTACAAAACCCCAGTTGATGGCGCCTACATTTTCCTTCTTCAACATCGGAAGGATCGTGGAGAATCGGCTGTTCCTCGTCCGGGCCATATACTCCGTACAGATCAAAGGCTTGCCGTTCACCTTCAGCAGCTCCACCGTCCGCTGATGCCAGGGCAGCTCTTCATAATCATGATAAGTGATCACATCCGAATTATTCAGCTGGAACATATTCAGCTTTTCCAGGTCCCACCGCCAAAGACCCGCAGTCACAGGCTGCTCAGGCCGCACCGCCCAGGCCCATTCAAATACCTTCGAAAGCAGCGCCAGCGTAGAATCGCCTTTGCCGCCATTACCCGGCTCATTATACAAGTCCCATAGGAGAATACGTTTGTCATGGGCAAAACTGGTCAGCACATCCTTTACATATTTTTCCAGCAGGGGAAAATTAGCAGGGTCCGTAGATGCAGGCTGCCCCGGGTCCTGGATCCAGCCGGAATTGTGCACCCCTGGTTTTGGCTCAGGCTGCTTCCCCGGCGCACAGGTCTTCGCCCAGCAGTCGTCGAAGAATACAAACAACGGCTGGATATGATGCCTGTCCGCAATAGCCAGGAATTGATCAACCCTCTTTTTAAATCCCGCCGGATCCACCTTCCAGGCCACCGAATGCAAAAAGACCCGCAAGGTATTGAACCCGATGCTTTCAGCCCAGCCCAGCTCCTTGTCGATGGTCGCCGGATCAAAAGTCTCCGCCTGCCACATCTCCAGCTGGTTGATAGCATTCGCCGGGATATAATTGGCGCCCGTCAGCCATTTATGCTGCTGATACCAGGCATTCGCCTTCTCCGCAGACCATACCTTACTTTGCGCCGTGACCGTCCCTGTCATCAGCCCGGCGGTCAAAAGACCCAATACCAACAATCTTTTCATACTGTTACTTTTTTAATTTCTCTTCCAATACTTTCATAAAATATCCACCCACCACGATCCTCGCCTGAAAACCTACCTGCCTGCCATTGTCTGTTTCATGCCAGTCACTGAGCGGCACCCTCGTCGGCGTCTCATCCGCATACTTATATACAGGATCTGCCAACGCCTCGAAATCCTTCCGGTCATCCGCCAGCGCCGCCGTCCACATTATCCAATCCGACTTCGTATATCCACGGCGGCTATCCAGCGGGAGCCCATACTTATTCTGTTTTGTAAGATAATAAGCCACCTCCTTCCCATACACCTCCTTCGGGAACAATCCCAACCCAAGGATCTTATCCCATACAAGATTATATTTCTGGCTCCAGGTTCCCTTTCCATCAAAGGTCAACGTATAATGATCCCCGTCATTTGCCATCTGCATCCATTTCAAGGCCATGTCCTTTGCCATCTCACCGTATTTACCCGCAGCGTCCGTTTCCCCCAGCTGCCCCGCCAGCCAGGCATATCCTCCCAGCGCGACAATGGCCTTCGCCGACAGGTTTACATTCCGGGCAAGATGCCCCGCAAAATCATCCGTACACAGCTGATTGGCCGGATCGAACCCTTCTTTTGATAAATACTCCGCCCAGGTGCTGAGCGTTTTCCAATGCTTCTTCGCATAATCAGCATTCCCTTCCACCTTACAGATAGCCGTTGTAAGAATGATCATATTACCGCACTCTTCCACAGGCATGTCCTCTCCATAGGTCTGCCCGTTCGCCAGGGGATAGGTGCCGAGATCATGGGCTGCGATAGGCTTTGCCCATTTACCGCTCTCACTAAAATAAAAGATGCCGTTCAGCATCCCCTTCAACAGATCAGGGTTGTACACCAGGTATAAAGGAGCGGAAGGATAAGTGACATCCACCGTATTAATGGATCCATTGCTGAAATTTTCCTTGGAAAGAAAAAGTATATCCCCTTCCGGGCTTTTCAGCAGCTTATGAGCAGCTACACTTTGCCGGTAAGCCAGCACACAAAGCTGAGCATATTTATCGCCACCCGCCTTCTCAGCATCATCATACAACCGCTTGTTGAAAGCCTCGCATTTTTTTATAATATCCGCATACCCCCTCTGAGCCGCCGACAGCTCCCTTTCAATCGTAGCGCCCGGCCTGTCTCTCCACCATGCCCGCAGGTCCTGGTGAAAGTATTGGATAGCATAAATATCATCATACCCCACCATGAACAGCTGTTCTTTCTCCTTGTCATCCACCTTTCCCAGGTAAACCATCGTATTCAGCCAGAGATGCTTCCCTTCAAGGCTCGCCGGTCCCCCGCCGGTAAAAGCCTCCGCAGGGCTAACCGATGTCGAAATAGACTGCTGCACCTCCTTTCCGATAAAACTCTTTGCTGTAAAACCATTCGCTTTTAACGCAGCCACATACATATACCCCCAGTCGATGCGAAGATCATCGCCCTTCTTTTTCAGCACAGGCTGTTCCACCGTACCGGCTCTAACCATAGCAAATCCATGCCCTTCCGTCTCATATTTCTGCGCTCTCACAGCCTGGGTGGCATTGTTCACAGCAATATCCGTCGATGCACCAAAATACACCTGCACATCATGCTTCGCCCCATCATTAGACCGCACGCGCACACTGACATAGGACACAGGTCTCGACAACAGGTCCAGACTATCCGGCAGCAACGGCGAAGTAAAGGTCAGCGACAGATCCACCTTGCCACAGGTAAATTCATAGTTCGTCTGCGTAGCCTGCAGCCGGACGCTCTTTTGAACCGCCAGTTTCTCCGGCGTCACATCCGGCGACAAAGGTTTTTCGACAATACCCGCATCCAGCCAGGCGCCACCCGCCGTATTGGCAACATGAACGGCAAGTACATTGGTGCTCGTCTTTAACACTCCCTTTTCCAAAGGGATATAAATAATTTTTCCCGTCCACCCCGTTTTTTGATAGATCGGCGAACCATTAAGATAGACCTCCACATTGTCGTCATGCTGCAGTTTGAGGTATAACGGACCGGAACGCGCACCCCCAATCGTAAAC
>Ga0105240_10000285_pt1 | contig 99253 bp, 73 predicted proteins | sample KBSC54metaG_FD_80426 | JGI IMG/M metagenome (GOLD analysis project Ga0105240, IMG submission 80426) | Corn rhizosphere microbial communities from Kellogg Biological Station, Michigan, USA - KBS C5-4 metaG | ecosystem: Host-associated > Plants > Roots > Rhizosphere > Soil | place: Michigan, USA...
GACCGGCCGGTCCTTGGCATGCTGCACCTGCTGCATGATGATGATGGTACAGTTGATCAGCGCCACAGAGATCGTGAACTGAAGGACGACCAACACTTTCCGGGGAAGAACAGAATCCCTGCCAAGACGCGTATTCCCCTTCAACGCCTTCACCGGGTTGAAGGAAGAAAGATAGAGCGCCGGATAGCTGCCCGCGATAATACCGGTGACAAAGACAAAGGCAAGACTAACCACCCAGAACCACGGGTTCGCCCACGGAATGCTCATCTGTTTTGCCGCCAGCTGATTGAACCATCCCAGCGACAGTGACGCCAGCAAAAGCGCGATCCCAAAAGCAACGACAACCAGCAGCAGCGACTCGCCAAAGAACTGCGTGATCAGCTGTCTGCGCAGCGACCCAACGGCCTTGCGAATACCCACCTCCCGCGCACGCCGCTCGCTGCGGGCCGTGGACAGATTCATAAAATTGATGCAGGCAAGCACCAGCACAAAGGCCCCGATCAGGCTGACCAGCCAGACCAGACGGCCGGGAGCCATATCCGCATCCCTTCTGAATTTATCCGCCGCCTCCAGATGCCATTTTGCCATCGGGTATAAAACCACCTCCGGATTCACAGCCCGTTCGTTCTTGGTGTTGAGGTCCTCGGCCTTCCTGATATTGTTCATCTCGATATCCTTTATCCGGCGGTTGACGGAGGCAAAACTCGTCGACGGCTTTATTTCCACAAACATCCGCAAATAGTGATTGAACCATTCCGAGCTCGTCTTTTTCGTCCAGTCATTCTGGCTGAGCCACAGATCGAACGTCGATATGAATCGCAGCTTGGTCAGTTCGGTATTCAGCGGCAGGTCTTCGTATACTCCCGTGACCTTCACGCTCTCGCTTGCTAATTTCACGGTCTTACCGGTGGGATCCGAATCGCCGAACAGCGACCTCGCCACACTCCGGGCTAGCAATATGGAGCGCATCTCCGTCAATCCTGCCCGGGTACCCCAGACCATTTTCAACCCGAACAGATCGGGCGCTTCCTTGTCCATGTACTGGCCGTCGCACGACAGCTGCTTATCGCCAAAGGACAGGATCTTACTGGCCGTCCACGAGGCCACGGTCATGCGCTGAAAATCCTCTTTGTACTTTTCCTTGAGCTCGAGGACGAGGGGATAAGACAACCCGGGGCTCATAAAGCCGCCACGATGGGGATCGGTGCCTTTGATCATCACCTTGGCGATGCGATCGTAGTTGTCGTGATAGGTATTAAAGGACAGCTCGTCATAAAGCCAGAGCCCGGTCAGTATAGCCACGGCTATTCCCACGGCCAGTCCGCTGATATTGATAAAAGAAGAGGTCCGGTTCTTCAGCAGGTTGCGCCACGCGATCTTAAAATTATCTCTCAGCATAGAAAAAGTTTTGGATATATTGTCCGCCCCAAGCCCAATGCCACCTTATAAACCACTGATTGCCAAAGCATCCGCCCCCTCTCACCATCGCTAAAGTCCATTTTCGTACAACAGCTGTCCACTTTCGGACACAGTTATTTGCTAAAGTCGCACGGATTTGGCCATTTTTAACACGCCTGTAAAGTCTTATCTATCGGATAAGGGAAATAGTTTATTTTTGACAAAACCCCTAAATTATGACCTTTAAAAAGTTCAGTTTTTTCTGTGCCCTCTTCCTTTGTGTATTTACCTCCTGCAAAAAGAACGGCGGCTCTTCATCTGGCTATCATCTTACCGCAACCATCGACGGACAGTCCCAAAGCTTCAACGTAAACCCATTTGTATTTAAGGTGACGAACGGCGGAGCTTCGATAATCAGTATCGAGGGATATGCCGGCAACCAGAGCAACCAGCAGATAATGGCCATCAGCTGGACCAGCTATTCGCCGTCGGTCATTCTCATACCGGGCAACTATTCTGATACTTCTTCGGCATATTCGCTTGAAGGCGTCTACAACCCTTCGATAAGCGTGTCGTATGTCGGCGGCAATGGCTTAACGGCCAATATGAGCAATTCTAACCACCTCAAAATGACCATTACCTCTATCGACTCTACTGCGGTCAAGGGCACATTCAGCGGTGATTTTTATCTCAACGGGGACGCCTCCTCGCCCAAAAAGAGCATCACCAGCGGCGACTTCTACGTGCCCTGGAAGAAGTAACCAGGCGCCTTATTTTATAACCTGGAATTGCATTATGCTCGGCTTGCCCGATCCCGGCACCACCCTGAGCAAATAGCTGCCTGCCGGCAGACTTCCCGTCTCTAGTGTATTGGCACCCAAACCCAGCTGCACGCTCCGGCTCAACATGATCCGACCCTACATATCCGTCACCACCATCTGTCCCACACCGGAGACACCTCTAACAGTAAAATTCAGCGTTTCCCTCGCCGGGTTGGGATATGCCCGCACCCCCCTACCCCCTGCCCGCCGATGCTCCGGCTCATGATCTCCTGGTCATTAGTAAGATTGCCGAACTTGATCCAACACTCCAGTGTCTTAATATTATTGGCATTAAGTGCGGAATTGCTTCCACAGTCTACCCAGCTGCCAAATGGGATATTCATCGCATTGTTCTGTGCATAAAGGCCGGTGCCGGATAGTACGAAGAGGACGGTAAGCGACAGGCAAGTAAAGAGTATTTTCATGTTCATTAGTTTTCTAACAATACATAATTGCCGCTAATTCAGAGCACTAAGAAGAAACCTCGGATTCAAAAAATACAAAAGACTGACCCACCGCGGAAGGCTGCTCCGCAGTGAAAAATTAATGACCGGACAGTAAGTTGTAAAGATTCAGCCCGGGCCTGGGCTGACTATAGACGTTAGTGGCAATTATCGTTCCATTTTCCCCTACCGGAAACCCCACCCACCGGACAAAAAAAACCGGCCCTTAGGCCGGCTTTTCATTTATGCCATTTTTCGTTTGATCGGCGTCGTGTACCTATCAGGGTCCTTGACTACACCCTTTTCGTCGAACAATCCGCAGATGCGCCTGGTCTCCGACACCAGCATTTCTTCAAATGAAGGCCACTGATAAAGAGAAGCTGCATCCCACCGGTCGCAATAATGCACCATGTTCGTCGTCTTGTCGATATAGATCTTAGAGCCATCCCAGCTGTAGCCGCCGATAAAGAAATAGCTGTCTTTTGCGTTCTCAGGCCTCTCATCGATATTGGCAATATCGGGTGAAAAGGGTTGACGGCTGGCCGCGATGCCCCGTCCTGCCAACTTCCGGAGACCATAGAGATAAAATGCATCAACAAATAAGCTCAGTCCATTGCTGGCGTTCATAAGGAAAGACTTGTATGACTCGGGTATTTCGGTCCTGACAACCTGCTCCAATTGCAGAACCTCTTCATTATTCAAGACCGGATATAGCGAGTGCAGCCATGCCAGTCTGGCCACATGCGGCGCCCGTCCGATAAGCAAGGCGCCTGTCTCCGGCACCTCTTCTTCTCCAAGGTGCTTGTACTTGAATATCTCCTCTTTTACATTTTCAAAATAGCTCATAGATCATTCGATTTTACGGCTTATCAGTTCGCCGGTTGTTTTATTCTTAAAGTTACCCCCATGTGCCGCAAGGTGCTCCTTAGGATTGAGGAATTTTACATTGTCAGGATGACCAGCTAAATGAGGATGATCCTTCACGTTATTTATATGGTGCCCCTGATAGCCTTTGACTTTCCCCTTTTCCAATAGCTGTTTCTTCTCAGCTGCACTCCATTCTCGGGTACCCTTCCCCGTCTCCTTCACCATCTCTTTTTCCTCCTTCCACGCATCCCGGACAGCCTTTTTCCGCAGCGACTTGGTCGAAGCCTGCTTGGCCTCCTGCGCAACGACCTCCTTCACCTCCTGCTTCGCGATCGTTTTGGCCTCCTCCTTAACCGCCTGCTTGGCTTCCTGCTTCACCGCCGAGATCGTCCCCTCCTTCAGCCCCTCCCGCAGACTGGCCTTCGCCGCATCCTTCACCCCCTGCTCAATGATATCCTTGGCGACAATAACCGCCCCCTCCTTGACAAGCGTCTTCGCAGCTCCCTTCGCCAGACTGCTGGCACCGCCGGAAACAATATCCGCCCCAATGCTCAGCACCCCCATCCCCACCTGCAGCAGGTCCCCCTTGGCGATCCCCTCAGCCACATCGATCACCCCACCCACGATCGGCACAAAATCAGCCGCAACCCTGGCCACCTTTAAAAGCCTGCTCGCCCATGAAGACGCCTCCTTGACCACCGGAGCAGCCGCACGGAAAATTCTGGCGTAGGCCACTCCATCCTTGACCCACGTAACAAACCACCCACCCTTCGCGAATGTCTTGATCGCATCGGCAGCAGCCCCTACCGCCCTGGCAAACGACGTTACCTCCGCAGGCTCGAGCCCATCCACATCCACATTGGCCACCGGATCACCACCCGCAAACTGATAAGGCGTCAGATCCTCATAATCCCACGCCAGCGGGTCCAGCTGGGTGAACCGTCCTATCTGCGGATCATAGTTGCGGTATCCATAGTCGTACCAGTCGAGGTCCGCATCGTCGATCAGCTCCTTCCCGTTGAAAAGATAATTATTCTTTACCAACCCCTCGTTCGCATCCGGTATTCTCTTGCTGCTGATCCCCGCTACCTTCAATCCATAAGGGTAATAGTGGTTCTCTTCCAGGATATTGCCAGCCGAAATGCTCACGGCAAAATTGTCGAAGTATACCGGCTGATCGCTGCGGTTACTCAAATATACATACACATATCCGTTCTTGGGCGCCACCGCGGCAGGAATGGTCAGCGGCAGGGTGGACGTGCTCCAGGTGCCGTCTACCTGTTTCTGAACAACCCCTCCGTCAGTAGCCGAGACCAGCTGGAATCGTTCGTCGAAAAACAACACCGTCAGATAGGCCTGCGGCGTGCTGCCCCCAGCCCCCGTCGGCTCTACCGCACTGATAAAGCCCGGGTTGCCGCTAAGCTGCCCCGCAATGGCGGTGCCATTCCCGTGTACGACCGTACCCGCCGTAACCCCGCCGGCTATCGCACCCGCCAGACTATTGACCACATTCGGGATAATATTGGAGTTGCCCCCGGTGCCGGTATTCTGGAAATAATAGATCGCAGAAGCCGCCACCTTGTCGCCCGCCATCACCTTCTGCAGCACATTCGGCCCCATGACATGCCCGGCTAAGTTCCCTAATATGCTGACCGACGCGCTCGCATTGACCGCCGACCATCCCGAAGGAGTATTCGTACGCGTAGCCTCCACTTCATTGCCCCCGCCCGTCTGACCGAATACCGGATCTTCTATGCCCGGCCGGCCCCCCGTCGTCTCCATCGTACACGTGTTCAACGCCGTATGCCCCTCCTCCGTCAGGATCATCCGCACATTGCCCAGGTAGTCTTCTACAAAATAGTCCCATACCCCGCTCTGACCATTGAGCAGCGACAGATTCCCCGTGATCGTCGTCCCGTCGAGACCACCGCTGCTGCTTTGGGTGCCGGCCGTTACAGCACGTATCCGGCCCTCCTCAAACGTAATATAGGACAGCTTTACCCCCGTACCCGAGAAAGGAGCCGGCGAGCTGGTCGTAAGAGGCGCCGATTCCTGATACACGAATTCGTCGATATACGAAGTAATGGTGGCGTCCCCCCCGCTCTCAGGGATGAATACCCGCTGCAGCTTCTCACCCTCCGCGCTATAAACGATCTTGATCGTCCCTTTCCCAATGATCCTTATCTCCTCCGGCTTGTCCAGGACATTATATCTGATACCAGCGGTTCCCGCAGCCCCATTGTTCAGACTCTGCACATTCTTACTCAGGTCGACGACCAGGTTCCCATTGCCGTCATAGACATAGTCGTCGCCACTGTTAGTCCCATCCTTGAAATCACCCGACTGGCCGTTAAATGTGGTAGACGTCATCTGATCCGTAACGCTCTTCAATCGGTTGGAATAATCCTTATAGCTGTAAACAAGATGGTCGATCTCGATCGGCGCAGAAGCGCCGGGCATAACCCCCTTATGAACCATCGATTGCAAATTCCCGTTGAGGTCATAAGTGACGCCGCTGACCGAGAAGTCGGTTTTGGTCGCCGACCATCCGTCGCCCGGATGCTGCTGCTCGAGGAAAGCAGCGCCCGTCAGCCGGTCCATATTGTCGTAGGCATAGTCATACCTGCGCTGGGCATCATCCCCCTGCGTATTCCACAGCTGACCTGCTACCTGACCGTTGAGCTGCCCGGCCGCAAACACATTGTCTTTATTATCATACCCCAGGTACAGGCCGAAGAAATGACCCCATTTACCGTAAGCTCCCGCCGTCTTGAGTGCATAATCCTTGTTGATACCCGTTATCTGGCTGTGGATATTGTAGGAATAGTTCAGGGATTCCAGTTCCGCATGGCCCGAGTTCGGATTGTTATACCCGGGATCGAAATGCCGCGTCTTCATCCTGCCCAGCTCGTCATATTCATAGGAGACCACCTGCTTCATAGGATTGGTCCCATACTGCTCCTGTATGCCTATTACCCTGAACAGGTTGTCGAACAGGTATTTCGACAGTACGACGTAGTTGTTGTAACCCGTCCCGGGAGCACTATGATTCTTGCACGTACTTAGCACGGCGCCGCCGAAATGATGCTGGATCGTCGTGACATCCGTCCCGCCTTTGATATTATCTTCCAGCGCCTGCGTCTTCACTCCACGCTCGTCATAGTAGCTGGTGGAATTGAGGAAGACATTTGTGCCCAGCACACGGACACTGGCACCAGTGAACATACCCCGCGTACGACCCGTGGCGGCTATTGGCTGCACATTCGGGTCTGACGGACTATAGGCCGTACCATTCGTATAGCTGTTGTCAAAGCTCTTCGCCCCCGCGAATGAATAGTCGTCGTAATAAAGATATCTCAGGATAGTACAGACACCGCTGTTGGCCTGGTTGGCTGCAGAGATAGGATCGCTGAACCCGGCCTCCGCAGTAACGTCCGACTGGAGATTGTCGCGGGTCTCCGTGGTATTGTAAAGCAGCGTCTTCACAGGCCTGTCGAACAGGTCGTACATCGTCGCCGACCACTGGGGAGTAGCCATCCCGGCCTGGTTGCCATCCTGGGTAAATACCACCCGGTCGCGTATGTCATATATCATCTGGAGAGGCGCCGCACCCGGTGCCTTCTTGCTGATCGTCCTCCCCTTTTCGTCGTAGTCATAGCGGAAACACTGTTCCGCCAGCACAGTCGGACCATCGGTCGTCGCAAAGCTCCACCCATGACCGGCTAGGTATTTGACGCCCTCCGGCTGGATGACATATCGCCTCTGCCCATAGTCGTCATATACCGTATAGGTGCAGCTCCATCCCGAATACGCATCCGCGGGATTATCGTCCACCTGCACCTTGGTAAGGATCAGTTGATTGGCATTGTCACGATATTCGACGACTATTTTCCCTTTGACGTCGGTCTTCACGGTCTTGAAGAGCGCCCCGGACGGATAGGCACCGCTGCTGACGGGGTAGTCGGTGGAACCATATCCCACGCTCCACATCTGCACATTATCCGCCAGCTGGTCATTGACCTGGTAGGCCGTGGCGTCACCCTGCGAAGCCGCCCAGGACCCACCCGACTCCTTCGAATTGGTCTCCCTGTCCAGCGGACTATTGTCATAGACAGTCTGATCGTAGGATATACTTTCGTTGTAAACGCTGCTATAGTACTGCTGCTGCTCCGTCAGCGCACCGGTCTTGAACTTCCCGGGTTGCGTCGACGATGGATACGGCAGATAGCTCTTCGGCGTCCGCCCCAGCGCATCATAGCCCAATGGCTGAACAATATCGCTCACCTGCGACCCCGCAACAGACTGCTCCTTCCTCACATTCTGAATGGGCCGGCCAAGCCCGTCATAATAAGTGGTCTTCACCAGCTTCTGCCCCGTAGGCAACAGATCGGCCGGTATCCACTCCTTTATGCCCGGTACAAGAATATCGTGCACCCGGATATAGTTCATGTTCTCCCAATAGGCAGAGTTCAGCTTAAAATAGAACGTGCCCGAGGCCGCAGTAGGCGTCGTGGGACAGGTGTAGGAAGTCGTCATCGTCACGCTGACAGCCTGGATATCATCACCCGTACTGATGGTCTTCGTAAAGCTGCTGCCCGTCGCGCCGGAAACGTCCGCTCCATTCAATTGCCACTGGTAGGTCGGCTGAGGGCCGCCGTTGACCGGTACAGCGCTGAAGGTAGCCGGACTTCCCTCTATAGCCGGTATGGTGTTCTGACTCACGGCAACCGACGGCGCCAGTATCGGAACGATATTGAAAGGAGCATTGCCGACCGTCCCCGTCGCCTGGTTATTGCTGATGCATCCCCCCATCGCAGTCGCGCTGACCGTGACCGAATTCAGCTGATCGGCGCTGAGCGCCTGCGTGGTAAAGGTCTGACCCGTCACCCCCTGGACGAGCTGTCCATTCATCTGCCACGTATATACGCCGGTCGTAGGGAAATTGGAATTGGCCGTGAAGGTAACATCACTGCCATAACACCAGGATATGTTCGTGAAATTGGGAGCGATCGTAAAAGGTACCCGCTGGGTCACATTAGCGACAAAACCGCCGGAGGTCACCGGAGCCTCACAGCCATTGTTGTCCGTAACGATACACGTGATCACGTCCCCGTTATTGAGAGAACCGAGCACCAATATATAGGGGAAAGGCGCACCCGGCACAATGTCTCCCACCGGTATATCCTGTCCGTTGCGCTGCCAGTGATAATTGATATTCCCGGAGGCGCTGGTCGCCGTGGCGGCAAAAGTAGCCGGATCGCTCTGACAGGTGCTGGGCTGGCCTGTAACGGTCACCGTCATCGGAGTAGTCGGCCAGACGGTCATGGCAACAGCATTGCTTGTCACAGTATTTGTCGTTGTACAGCCCGCATTGCTGGTTAGCCTGCAGCTGACCTGCTGCCCGTTGGCAAGACCGCTGGTGGTAAAGCTGCTGCCGTTCGCTCCCCCTACGTTCGATCCGTTGATCATCCATTGATACCCGGGAGAAGAGCCCCCGTTGGAAATATTCGAAGAAAAGGTCGTAGGACTGCCCGCACAGATGGTCCCGGTAGAGGTATTGATCGAAATCGCCGGCGTGACGACCGGAGCGACACTGAAGGGAATACCCTGCGCACTGCCGGTAGCGTTGTTACCGCTGATGCAAAATTCATTGGTGGTGACATAACAGCGAACCGTCTGCAGCTGCGCAGCCGAAACCGCCGCCGTGCTGAAGGACGAAGACGTGGCGCCGACAACATTCGACCCGTTCATCTGCCACTGATAGCTGGAAATTGAAGCATTCGCGCTGGCCGTAAAGACGACGGTCGCCCCCGCACAGAAACCCAGCCCATTCGAAGGAGAGACCCCGGCCGTGAACTGCGGCGGCTGACCAACAGTAATGGTCAACGTATTCGAATAGGCATACCCCATGCTGGAGGTATAGACCGTGCAGGAGATAGTCTCCCCATTGACAAGATCCGACGGTGCAAAGACATATGGCGGCGGACCGGGGTCCATCGGCTGCTGAACGCCGTTACGATACCAGTAATAGGTAATATCACCCTGAAAATCCCAGCCGCTGACATCGGCGGTATAAGAGACACCCTGCCCCTGGCAGATGCTGGTGGGTCCGTCAATGCTGACGTCGAGCGCCATCGCCGACGTCCCAAGCAACAGACAGATAAAGAAGACGGCCAGGCGGCGCACTGACCGCTGTATATAGGCACGCATTTTCATAAAATGAGGTTTCTGGTTTCTATTGAGGAAGCTTATAACTGTATTCGTACATCCTTACGATATTCCTGTTCTCGTCCCGCTCCATACGCAGCCGGCCGATAGGATCATATTCATAGTAGGTGATCCTCCCGTCTATGTCGCACTCCGAAGTCTTTCCCAGCACGATATCGTAGGTCGCAGTGCTCATCCTCGAGTCCGAAGGATAGAGCCGGAGCTCGTCGATATGCCCGCTGCCAGTCAGGCGCGGCAGAGGAGACCCCGAGGCTACTTCGTACTCGTAGTAGGTATAACCGTTGACCGTCGGCGCCGACTTCTTCAGCGTCACCGTGCCCGATACGGCAACACTGCCGTCCGACCAGAAGGAAAGCACCGAAGTCTTACCGATCCCTCCAATGGCCGCGGTAACACCCGAAACACTGCCCAGGTCGAGGCTCCTGGCCCCGGTCATCGAGCTGCTGGTGGAATACGTCGCAGGAGTGGTTCCGTTCAGCCCGATCGCCCATCCATTGCCGTTGCCCGTCTCAAAACTCGTATAGGCCAGTTGCGTCGAGACCGCATGCTGCGCAGAAGCCACCAGGTATTTGTCGTTGTAGTCGTAAAGATTCCCGATATGGCGCCCGGCTTCGTCCACATTGTCAGAAAGCGTCCCCGTTGAAGAATAGCTGAATCCCAGCGACTGTATGAGTCCGCTGGAATTGAAGGGATTGGCCGGATCGAATACGTAAGTGCTCCCCGGCACAGAAGTACGACCTACCATAACTCTGGACAGCCGGATATCTCCCGTTGCAATCGGGGCGAAATCTGAGACTTCCGCGCTGAGCAACGAAGGCGTAGAGCTGTTTACCTTGATGACCGAATGATAAGTGGCCACGGGCTGGTTGATCACGTTATTCGAATTCAGCGTCTGAAGAACGCCAACCGCCGTATAGTCACCGGTATAGTACGTTTCCTTCACCATCTGGTCGCCATTGCTCAGCGTCGTCGTCTCTTTCTGCGTCATATAATTGTTCGGACTGTATTGATAGCCGATCGATTTCTCAAGGAAATGATCATTGTCCTTAAAGAACCTGTCGTAAGTCGTCTGCAGCTCGACCCTTCCGGTAAAAACGGTATATGGGTCCACCGTCAGCTGATCCTTCACCGCCGGATCGGACGTATAGTTGGTAACATTTGTCGTGGTAAAGGTATTGTAGTAAGAAGGCGTATTCCAGTCGCCGCCGCCCTTCGAGCTCCGTTTGATGGAATAGCAGGTATAGCTGGACGAATGTGCCGCGTCGATCGTCGTCATCACTTTGGAAAAATCGTAATGGTTTTCACGCTGATGGACTTTGTTGCCGGCGGCATCGAATACCGTTGTCAGCTTAGGCAGGCCGTAGGCCCACGAAGCCGCCCGCTGCCTGGACGAGAAGTCGGACGAAATATCGGAAACCACTATTGGATAATCATCCGCACTCGTGAACTCATAAACGGTCTTTCCGCTCCCGGTCCCCTTGGCGACCTCAACACGCTTATACTGTACCGGGAGGAGATTGGTGGCCAGCAGGTTGTAGTTGTAATCCACCTGGTGGTCCCACAAATAATTCTGGTCCGAGACACAGTCCACTATCCCCATGGTGACATCGAAGAGCAGGAAGACGGGATTGGAACCCGCGATCACCGACGCAATCTCGAATGGCAGCAGGTAGGTGTCTACGGCGCCCAGCACTTTTATGAACCTCGCCAGCTCTGACGGTTTTATCGCGTCCTCAGTAGCAAGAATACCGCCGTATTTGGAATCATAATCGCAGGGAGGGATGCCTATTTTTGCATGCTTGCCCTCCGGACCGAAATAGGTAGAAGGAAACATTTGGCATATTGGCGTCTCGACACCCCACAACGACGACGTTCCGTCCGTAAGAGTGTAATTATAAGTCGTCACGATATCATTGGCCGCATCGACACCGTCGTGCAGAGAGACTGATGACACGTGCACTCCGCCATAGTAGGCGCCGAAGCTCGATCCCGTCGGAGCCTGATTCTGGTCATAGGCATAAGTGATCGTCCCGCCCATCGGGTAAGTGACCGTCTTCAGCAAACCATTCCTGGCATACCCGGCCTTCGGCTTACAGTGAAGACTCTGGTCGTTGCCGGGCAATGTGCCTGGCAGCGGGTGAAAGAACAGCAGCACGTACTGGTTATAGCCGCTGATCGATCCGTCCGTAGGAGTGCCATTGGCGTCCCCATTGTAATAACCCCAGATATCCTTGATGGGCGAGAAGAGGTCCGGCACACAATCTTCCGTCGAATTCGATCCCAGGTAGTAGTCAAATCGGTAGGGCGGCTCTTTGTCCTTTCCGTCGACTCCCGTCTGCTGCACAGACGTCAGGCAGAGCCGCGCTTTGAGGCCATCCGCCGGAATAGCAGGGTCAGTGATCGCATTTCTATACATATAGGACTGCTTCATATCGAACTGCGAGACGATCCTGGACATATACTCTACACGTATGCTCTTCAGCGCCTGGTCACCAAGCACGTCCTTTCGGGCGGCACCATACGTCAGGGTAATCACATGACCGTCGGGGTAGTTGATGGACGCCAGCGCAGGACGTTCGGTGATATTGAACTTCGTAGCGATCGTTATGTACCTCGTCGTTGCGGCGCCATAAGGCTTTATCAGCACCATCGTCTGTCCGTATGGGCTGCTGATGTGAAAGGTATTGTAGTTGAACGTCACCTGACGGCCGGTCAGCGGGTCCTTTATTGCGCTCAGATACCAGCTCCCGACGACATATGGCTTTTCGTCCCATCCCAGCTCGTCAAAATCTGCCTGATAGTAAATATTGTCCGCGGAGAACTGAGGCGCCCCAGTAGCATGCGCCGTACCCCACTGATCGATATTCGCATAGTGCACGCGCGTTATCTTGTTGTACGATTTGTCGCTGAAGACATACTCGATGCCATTCTCGTCCTGAATGTGAAAAGTAGTTATTGTGGTCCGGGTATTGGGCATCGACTCGTCCCTGTCGAACCATATCTTCAGTTTGGAATCGCCCAGAGTTGTCCCCTTATCGCCGTTGTCCTTACCCAATACAAAAACGCCCTGCCTTCCATTGAACTCGAAAGCGAAATAATCCAGCTCGCGGTCGGCGGTGACCACATTGTTGTCTTTATAGAGCGTATTCTGATCCCCGAAGATGGGATAATTGGCCAGCTCTATCGGACAGCCATTGGAAATATTGGTGGGGTTGTACAGATATCCCGGCGGATATTTCTTGATGTCGTTGAAGTCGCCGTCGCGGGGCTTCTGGTCGTCCGGCTGCCCCACCTGGATGCGCGTTATGACACCACCCGCCATCAGGTTCCAACCCTGTCCAACGTTGGAAGGGACGTCGTCTACCAAAAGTCCGTTGTGGGATTCATAGCTCAGTTGCAGCTCGCTGTTGAGCCGGCTCTTGTCGTCATTCCAGTTCAGGATAGGGATCGAGAACTCTGCGCTTCCCGTCTGCAGGCTGACCTGAGCACGGATTTGCTGGGTCACAAGCAGGAATATGCTTGCGTAGATAAGCTTTCTGTGTAGCATACTGGTATTTTTATATGGCTTATAGACTATAACCGATCCTGAACTTCAGCGGCTGCGTTTGCGGCCTGTTGCCGTAACTGAGGAAATCCCACAGCAATTGAAGTCTGGCTTTTTTGAACGGACGGCTCTTCATCGAAATGATCTTGGTGATCCCGAGAAGCCCGCTCTTTCGCCAATCGTCGAGTCGGACAGGGAAACCCTGGATGGAGAAGGGATGCTGATAGTTATATTCGAATCCGCCCGTTGCGAAAAAGGATTTGCTGATATGGATGTCAGCAAAGCTTCTCAGGCCAATGCCCTGGCTGCTGATGCTGACGTGTTTTATGTCGCGCCCCCAACCCATCTTGTAGCTGAGACCTATCCCGACCACGTTCTTGTCGTCTAGCCGGTACCCGAGCGAAAGACCCAGGTCCGTAGTGGTCGGAAAATAGACGCTGGAAGAAGTCGATTGCAGGTTTGTCCCCAGCTCGAGTCGGCGGAAGAAAGACCTCGTACGCTGTGAATTGGGCTTGAAATCGGGGACATCCAGGTCACCGCCGCTACCCCCGCCTGCCGCATTCAGCTTGTCGCGCAACCCATCGACCTGCCCCTGCGCCTCGCCAATGCTCTGTGTAAGCCCCTGACCGGAAATACCGCCTGTCGCCTGTTCGCTGCCTTGGGGAAAACTTGCCCCGGGCACCCCCGCAGTATTTCCTCCCATCGAATTTCCTCCCGCAGGATCCCCCCCCAGCGAAGCCATCAGCTTGTCCCTGGAAAGCAGTCCCCCCGATGGTCCTTCGGCAGAGGAACCGGCCGGCATATTGAACAGACCCGCCAGCACCGAATTCCTCTTCATAAAGCTCGCAAAGGAAGGCAGCTTGTTCAGCTCGCCGAGCGCACGCTTCAATAGCCTGTCAGGATCGTTGAGCTCCTCCTTATAAGCCTGCACCTGCTGTGAATAGTAGTAGGCCTGTTTCTTATAGCTGGCAAAAATCCCGGTGACACCGGAGGGAAGATTGGTGTACTGTTCGAGATAGCTGGAGATCTGGGCCCTTCGCTGGCTCAGGAACTGCTTGACGAGATCGGCATCCTGCATTTTCGCCTGTAATGCCGTCAGCTCACCCAGCGCCTTTTGCGCTCCGGGAATATTATTATTCTTTTGGCCCAAAAATTTGAGGACGCCCTGCAACGAGTCCAGATTCGCCTGATAACCGCCAGCAGGCACGACATTTCGCCCGCCCGAATCCAGGCTCATACTACTGATGAGAGTGTTATACTGCTCATCCACAGACACAAGACCTCCGCCATGCGCCGGCTGCCCATCCGCTGCCAGCCGCTCGCGCAGCAGTTTGTCCTGCCTTTGCATTCGCAGGAGATCTTTCTTTGTCTGGCTGATAAGCTTTGCAGTGAGAGCGTTTACTCTATCCTCTGTCTGATGGATAATGCGGGAAGAGGAAACAACGACTTTTGTCGAGTCCACTATGGACTGAGCGCGGATAAGGAATGACAGGCATAGCCCCGCCATCATCAGGCAAGCGTTCTTGATGCATTTCATGAGATTGGTCTGTTAGGAATCAAAAGATAAGCTACTAATGAGGCTGTTTCGGAGGGAGTGGATTGCAGAACAGGAAACAAAAGAAAAGAAGACGCACGAAATAATCAAGACCCCTTCCCCTCAACGCGCAAAATAAAAAATACTAATATTTGGTTAAATCGCTTACTGGGACTGCCCTCCGCGTAACTATTGGAAATTTTAAATCGAGTAAAAGTACTCGAATTTTTGTGGTTTTCCGAGAAATCCCCCGCTCCACCCATGCCTGCCCGTTAGTTACACGCTTATTCCCATTTTCAACACGAAAAACCGGAAAATATACACGTTCATAAACTTCCCAGCCCCTCCCCCCAGGTTCGCCCTTTTCCAGCCTCCTCCCATCCTCTTCACCATCCATTCAATAAAACACTCTTCCGCCTGGTCCAGGCCGGCTAAAAATACCCAACCACGTTCTTTTTTCTTCGGGCACATTTGTCTTCAAATGCTGCAACCCATCTTCGATCCGGTTCTCCACAAAATGTACCCTTATGGCACGATATTTATATGGTATTATTAAAAAAAGGAACTGTATATGCCCTGGCACAATGGCAACTACCCCCCCTCTTACCGGCACCAGCCCGTCCGGCTGCGCCAAAAGGCGGTAGAGATTGCAAATAACCTGTTGATGAACGGCGTCGATGAGGCCCACGCAATTGAAATAGGACTCCGAAAAGCAAGAGAATTTTTCATGTCCCAACGCTCGCAAAAAAGAAGCCTCGACTCCGACTTGCCCGCCTTCCCCTAAGGGATGCTCACGGCAAAATGATAGTACGATTTTCCGGACGGCGCGGCTCCCATACCGGGAGCCGCGATTTTTTCAACGCCGATCATACGCTCAACGATTTATTTGTCCTCTGGCGACAGCTAATTCGTCTACTCAGTTGAAAAATCGGACGTAGTCACTCTATATTGTGTGATACCTCTATAATCCAAACCTAAAAAACTACTTTTCGCATGGGCCTTTTCAGCTTCCGCCGCAACAAACCAACCACAGCTGCACGCTCCCCACTGGATCAGACAACCAGCCACCGCATCTTCCCGATGATCAAGCCCGCCGACGACTCCCGCATCCTGGCTTCGCGCTTCACGTCAAACCCCGTCATTACCCGCGACCTCGCACAGGGCATCGTCATCACCTACGGGCTGGACACCGGCCACGGCTTCGAAACGATCACCACCAATCACTGCAAACAATTCCGTATCTCCGACCGGGAGCTGGCCGCACTCTCCGCAAAAAACCTGCTCACCTGGACAAACGGCCGCATCAATATCGAAAAAATGGACTTCTCCTCCTCGATACCCGAAGCAGAACCCTTTTACCGCGTGCGGCTCGACAATAACCTCGATTCCTCCATTATGTTGGTAGATGATTTCTGGCGACAGGCGGCAACAATGCTGAAGACAGACCTGATCGCCGTTACCCTGCCGGCGAAGAATACCCTATACTTTGCTGACTATCACAGTATTTTTAGTTTCAGGCTGATGCGACCCTTCTCCGGAAGGATGTACGAAGCTTCAAAACAGGACCGTATTGAAATATCCCCCAATACATACGTCCGCAAGAACAACCGGTGGATACTCTTCGATGATACCGAAAAACAACACATGCAACTGACAATGGGGCTAAACTAGCCCCATTTCACGGGGTTCACATACCTCCCAACCTCAGTACACCCCGAGCTTCCAACCCCGTCGCTCCCTCCCCCCAAAGCTCCATCCCCCAACCTCCTAAACCCAGTCCTCCCAACTCCGGTTCACGCGCGGTTCACAAACCTCCTAACCCCAGTCCACCGCAGAGCTTCAACCCCAGTCCACCGCAGAGCTTCAACCCCAGTCCACCCCCGAGCTTCAACCCCAGTCCACCCCGAGCTTCCTATCCCGACACTCCCTCCACCCCGGGGCTTCCCCCCGTCCCCCCCACCTACTTCCTCCCCCCCACTATCCCCACAGTCCTCTCATCCCTTTTCCCATCAAAAAACTTCTCCAGCACCTCGCCAAAAACCGGATCCGCCCCCGGTACCATCGAAAAAAGCGTCATGCTCGATCGAAGCTTAATATCATCAGGACTACCCATGACCTGCGTAGCATTGCTGCTGGCCAGCGCCAACAGCGCCTTCGATATCTCCACAAGCCTCGGCCCAAGCACCGGATGCTTCAGATAGGCCGCAGCCTCCTGGAGATCCCTGATGGAATAGTAAATGGCATTGCTGCTGAACCCCAGCCCCTCTATCTGCGGAAAAATATACCATATCCAGTGGGTCCTCTTCCTCCCGCTCCGTATCTCCGAAAGGGCCTGGTCATAGTCCTGCTGTTGCGCCGCGAGAAAACGGTCGAGATCATTTGCCATATGCACTAATTTCTTCATACAAAGATAGCGCGTTCCCCCATCACTTCACCCCAATAGCCTCCAGCCTGGCATATATCTCGATCATCGCCGCCTGATCGATCAGCGACTTGGCCGGCTTCGCCCCCACCATATCCGTAATTACGTCACGCGTATTCCATACACCCTCCGCATCCTGTACAAAAAAGTCGATCCACCCCCGGTCGTGGTCCACCTGGTAAAGCGCCTCATAACCCCGAAGGAGAACGGCGTTGAACCAATAGTTCCCCGGCAACCGCCCGTTCCTGAAAAAATGCTCCTTCCCCGCGGTAGCGATCCTCCGGGCCTCATTCAAATATTTCTTATCTTTCGTTATTCCATACAGCAGCACGTTAGCCTGCAGCATAGTACCGGTGTTATAAGTATAGGTCGCCTTACTGACCTGCAGCGAGGGTATCCTCAGGTTGTCGTAATACAGTCCTTCCGGCGACTCCAGCCATTTGTTGGTCCATTCATAAACAGCCATCGCCGTGCGCAAATACTCTTCTTTTTGGGCTATCTTATAGAGCTGCAGGGCGATCAGGATACCCGGCCCGTTCGAGCACGTATTCTTCGACGACTTGTCCCCTTCCCTCCAGTAAAACCCTCCGCCGGAGACAGTGTCAAGACCAGTCAGCATATATCGGTAGATCAGCTCTCCCTGATCCAGGTATTTCCGGAGATGCGTGCGGTTATACGCGTCCAGGTCCGCAATGGCGATCCACTGGTTGTCGTCGTAGTAGCGGGTATCCTTCTTTTCCTTCGTCACATACGCCTGGTACCCCGGCGCAGGCGGGTCGTCCCTGTAATAGTGGGCGATAGCGGCCTCAACCGGCTGCATATAGCCCCCTCCCCCCTTCGCCTCCATCTCATTGGCGGCCTGTATATACGCGCACAACGGCCACAAATACGAATGCGGATGTTCGTTATGCGCGCTGTCAGTGGTCTCCCGATACAACCCAGCCTTCTTATCGGCGAGCCGCGTCTCGATAGCAGTATATAATTTCTGAATACGCGCGCTGTAGTCGGGTCTAACGTCTCGGTTCACCCCCGCCGCCGTGAGAACATTCACGCCGCGAGCAACAAAATTCCCCCCCTGCGCAACACAAAGGACCAGTAGGACAGATTGTCTTATCATGCAGGCGAAGTTAACGCATAACCCCCATTACTGATCCACGAACGCCGCTTTATGCACGCGCACAAAATCAACCAGCACTCTCTCCAGGCTCTCCTTCTTATTGATCTGGTAATACGCATGGTCATACTCATTCAGCGGATTGTCCTTATACGATTTGCTGAATCCCCCGACCGTCCCATCCTGCTCCTTTTTGATCTGCCCCAGCTGTTGCTCGTAGGTCTTGTTAGCCCGCCGCACCAGGTCGGCAAGCAAGGGCGCCCCAACATACTTCAGGGCTTCCGGCACCAGCGTGTAGAATTTGACGCTGGGATTGTAATAGAACTGATTGAACCCTCCATTGTTGACCTCAGCGTCCAGTTGCCAGACCACAAACACCGACCGCCGGGCCTTATTCCAGCTCATAACGGTCGCATACTCTGTGGACGAGTTACCCATTCGCGCCACCAGATCGTCCGTCACCGCCATCAGCAATGCATTATCTCCAGCCGTATCGATAAACTTTTCTGTCAGCAGATGCCTCCCCGCTGTATCGAACGTCAGCTGGGACGGAACCTTCACCATCTTGTCAGAGGGGCCCCGCCCGCAGGCAAATAGCACCATCGCTCCCATTATGATAAAAAATTGCAGCTTCATCCCTCCTTCTCCTTAAAGAATAGAAACATATCCGTAGACACAGGCTGCCTGTCGAGCATCCGCAACGCATTAGTAACCTGCCCCCGGTGATACGTGCCATGGTTCACCACCTGGTAAAGCGTCTGCCACCACGGCTGAGTGACATGCAGCCCCTTTCCCGTCACAAAGTGCACCGGCCGCGCAGCATCTGTCCCGACAAATTCCTTCACCAATGTCTGCATCTCCTCCAGCTGAGGCAGCCACAGCTTCTCCAGACTCCCGTACCCCTCAACAACAAAATGCGGCGGTATATCGGCAAAGGGCAACCCCTTCCATCGCTGCAGCCAGCGGTAGTCCGACTCCAGCAGGTGCTGGTACAGTGCCCGCAGCGACGCAAAGCTGCCGCCCGTATTCCTGTTCCACTCATCTACCGAAAGATCCGCCAACTGCTGCATGACCCTCTTATGCGCCCACAAATGATATTCGATCAAAAACGACGGATTGTCCATGGTGTGGCTAATTTAAAATGTTTTTTATCCAGCACCTCTTTTTGAAAGTCGTCGAGCATATGGTGGTAAATTTAATAATTATCCCTTCTAAATCCCACGAATATTCATCCTTTTCAGCTTCGGCGACTCATAACCGTCCCCACGCTGTTATAAAACACACTTACCCAATATTTAGTTTTGAAATTGCACAGGAATACCTCACGCCCGTCATCCCCGCGGCGCCGCCGCCACATATACCTAAACCAAATTCTAAGAACGGCTCTCACTAAAATGCGAAATAAAATTCGCTTTTCCCTATAAAAACAACCCCAAAAAATAAAATTTGGATATGACCGATCGGTCACTTACCTTTACATCGTAATTCGAAAAAAGACCATGACAAAAGGCGAAGAAACAAGACAAATGATCATCGAGCGCTCGGCCCCCATCTTCAACAAGAAAGGCATCGCCGCCACCGCAATGAGCGATATCATGGAAGCCACCCAGCTGTCCAAAGGCAGCCTCTACGTCCACTTCGACAACAAAGACACACTCGCCGAGACCGTCGTCGACTACAACATGCAGCTCCTCAACAAAAAGGTCACTACCATACTCAACCGGCACGACAACCCAAAGGACAAGCTCTTCGCCTTTATTGACATGTATAAAGACCCCCTCAACCCACCCGTCACCGGCGGCTGCCCCATGATGAACTTCGGCGTCGAAGCCGACGACACCAACGAACCCGTCCGCCTGAAAGTCGCAAAAAACGTCGACCTCAGCCAACAGACCCTCATCGACATCATCAAACAAGGCATCAGCCAGGGCGTCTTCAAACCCGACTTTAACTACAAAGAATTTGCCACCCTCATGTTCGCCATGATCGAAGGCGGCATCATGATCACCCGCAACACAAAAAAACACGACAAAATGGCGATCATCATCCGCAACCTCAAAAAAATGATCGAAGAACAGACACTATAAAATTTTTTTATCAAAGAACTGACCGATCGGTCAAATATACAACACCACCATTAAAAAATAAAAGTCATGAAAAACAAAATCTGGTTTATCACCGGCGCATCCAAAGGATTCGGCTTCGAAATCGCAAAAGCCGCCCTCGCCACCGGCGACAAAGTAGTCGCCACCGTCAGAAAGAACGCCAAAGCCCTCGCAACAACCCTCGGCAACGAAGACAGAACCCTCATCGTCACCCTCGACGTCTCCAACGAATCCGAAGTAAAAGCTGGAGTAAAAGAAGCCATCGACCGCTTCGGCCGCATCGACGTCCTCGTCAACAACGCCGGCTACGGCCTGCTCGCCGCCACCGAAGAAGCCACCGACGAAGAGGTCAAACGACAATACGATACCAACGTCTTCGGCCTCCTCAACGTCACCCGGGCCGTACTCCCCCATATGCGCCAACAAGGCTCAGGACATATCATCAATATCTCCTCTTTATTCGGTTACCTTAACAGCGTCCCCGGCTTCGGCCTCTACGGCTCTACAAAATACGCCGTCGAAGGTATCACCGAAGGGCTCGCCCTCGAAGTCAAACCCCTGGGCATCCACGTTACAGCAGCCGCCCCCGGCCTCTTCAGCACAGAATTCGTCTCGACCGACTCCTACCAGAGCTCACACCTGATCCTCGACGCATACAAAGATTCCGTCGGCATGATCCGCAGGAACACGACCAATATCCACGGTAGCCAGCCCGGCGACCCCAAAAAGCTCGCCGACGTGATCGTCAGGCTGGCCGCCAGCAGCAACCCTCCTTTACACCTGCCCATCGGCCCCGACTCGGTCGAAAACTTTAGAAAAAAGACCGCACAGATGACAAAAGAGGTAGACGAATGGGAAGCCATTTCCAACAGCACCAACCACTGATTAATTCCCGGTTAAAATCTCTTTAATTGTCGATTAAAATCCACCAGAGGCTTCAACGCGGCAGAGGAGGTAGGTATCTTTTCAAAAAAACAAATTATGCGACACCTATCCCCTCTGCTGCCCCTGCTGCTGCTAACCGGCTGCACCGTCCAGCACCCCATATCGAAAGGGCCCGCCGTCAACAATCACTACTACAACGTCGAATACCTCTTCGAACACGAAGGATGTAAAGTCTACCGGTTCCTCGACAACGGCAACTATGTTTACTTTACTAACTGCAACGGAGAAGCCATCACCCAGACCGACAGCACCGCCGTCAGAAACACAACGCGGCTTCGATAGCTTTCCATCTCAACCAGTCCATCTCCTTCCAACGACCTCTCCAAGTCCGCCCACGCCGACTACATGGATATCCTCATGCCCCAGCGCGACGCTCCTTCTTTTTATTCCCACCTCTTCACGTTAAATTTTAATAAGAAAACCGATTTTATCCAGATTATCCTTAATATTTTTTACAATTAGATGTAAGATAGATCACGGACGTAAGACCCGACCCATTCCTGATCGCAAACCACATTCTCGGTCCAAGCTACGTTTCGTTGGAAAGCGCCTTATCTTACCATGGCCTGATACCGGAAAAGGTATTTGAGGTCAGCTCCATTACTACCAAGGCTAGCCGCAGATTTTCGACTCCTCTGGGAGTATTTAGCTTCACGCGACTGCCTTTGCCATACTACAGCTACGGTATACAAAGCGTGGAGATAGACAAGCAGCAACGCTTCCTCATTGCTTCCCCCATTAAGGCCCTATTCGACAAGATCATTACTACCGCAGGGGTAAATTTCAGGAGCAGGACAAGTGTCCTCACATATCTGGAAGACGACCTCCGCATCGATATAGATGTACTCAGAAAGCTGGACCTGGCTGGCATCGAAACCTGGATACCCGCCTCTCCCAAGAAAGAGTCATTAACCCTCCTAATCGAAACCATCCGGCGAACATGATCAAAGAATGGCTCGAATCATATAATCCCACTGACCGCGAAAAGGCAACATCGGCGCTGCGGGAGATCATGCAACAAGTAGCGCTTGCCGGCCTCTATCGCTCCGATCGATGATCGAACCTCCGTCACCAGTACTCCTTGACCACCACCTAATATCCTTCATCCACTGACCCCAAACGTCCCCTACCTGATAAGCACAACCGTACCCTTATGCTCTATCCGCCCGCAATACGTCCTGGCAACGACCTCATATACATAAGTACCCGCAGGCATCGGTTCCCCTTTCGTAGTACCATCCCAGGATACCGACGGGTTGGTGGTATAAAAAACAACCTTACCCCAGCGGTCATAGACGGTTAGCCGCAGCTCCACAACACCAGCCCAATTCCTCACGCCAAAAACGTCGTTATGCCCATCATTGTTAGGACTAAAGGCGCTGGGCAGCATATAAGCCCCCGGCCTGGACACAGCATTAACCACCACATTGATGGAGTCCTCGAGAGAACAGCCCTTGTCTGATGTCACTTTTACATAATAGGTCGTCGTAGTCCGCGGCGAAGCCACCGGAGCCTGAACATTGGCATGATCCAGCGAAGCGGCCGGCGACCAGGCATAGCTGTCTCCCCCGCTGGCATACAACTGGGCGCTCCCTTCCGTGCAGTCCAGATCGTTAGATTTACTTACGCTCAGTTCAGGCAAAGGATCAACGACAATGGTCACAGTTTTGCCACCGGTCGGCGGACATCCGTTGCTGCTGCTCATTGACACTGTATAGGAAGTCGTCGCAGTCGGAAACGCCCAGGTGGCCGCGCTGGATGGCGAGGCCACACTCCCCACAGGGGCCCACTGATAGCTGTCTCCGCCATAAGCCGTCAGCAGGACGCTGTCTCCGGAACAGATCTCCATCTTGGAAGCCTTCAAACCATAGGACGCCGGCACGCCACTCACCACTACCGTTACACTGTCTTTCGAAACGCAGCCCTTCCCGGATGTTACCAATACATAATATTTGGTTGTCGCCACGGGAGACGCCGTCGGATTCGGAATATCTGCACGGTCCAGCGAGACCGCCGGCGACCAGGCATAGCTGCCTCCCCCGCTCGCTTGCAGCAGGGCGCTGTGGATAGAACAGTCGAGGTCGTTGGACTTGCTGACGCTTACCGAGGGCGCCGGATCGACGACAATGGTCACACTTTCGCCATCGGTCGGCGGACATCCGTTGATGCTGGTCATGGCCACCGAGTAGGGAGTCGTCTTCTTCGGGAACACCCAGGTAGTCGCAACGGTCGGCGAAGCCACACCAGCCGCAGGAGACCATAGATAGGTATCTCCGCCATAAGCCGTCAGCAAAACGCTGTCCCCGGCACAGATCTCCGTCTTGGAAGCCCTGATGCCATAGGAAATAGCGGGCGTAATGGTGATCGTTAGAACGTTCGAGTTTACACGACAGTTGGTGCTGCCCATATTCCCGACCTGTGCAACATTCAGCCGGTACTGACGCGTGCCAGGCGGCTGAGTAGTCATGTTGAAGGTGCTATTCGTCGCCCCGGGGATATCGGACCACGTGAGGCCACCGTCTGTGCTGGACTGCCACTGATAAGCGTTGGTAAGAAAGCAGCTTTCGACGGTAGACAGAAGTTCAAGATTCCCGCCACAGGCCGTAGCCGAACTGCCCGCAACGCCGTTTATGCTGATGGCAGTTGCAGGACCCGCGGGCACAAAGACGATATCATCCAGAGCCAGGTCATTTCCCAGTCCGCCCGGCGCATTGTTATGCATGCGTAGGACGACCGTCGAAGCGCCGGCAGGTACCGTAAAATAAAAGCCGTATTGTCGCCAGCTGGCCGCCGCGGACAGGGGAATGCCCCGGGTGTCATAGCTGCCAAGGATAATACCAGTAGTCGTCTCAACCGTAAACGAAATATCCGCCAGTGTCCCCGTCGAGACGTCCATGTTCATTACCCATGCCGAAAATAGATAAGTGGACCCGGCACAGAGACCGGTTACAGTCTGGGTATAAAAATCGCTTGGCTGAACAGAGGCATTGATTAGCATGAAATAGCCGTTGGGGTCCCCTGTATGATCCCTTGTCGTATGCCAGTTGCCCGTCCAGCAACCTGAGGTCGAGTTAACGATGGTATACTGTCCATCGTTTGGGCAGGGGATGGTGACGTATTGCAGGTTGGTGATGCCGGGCTTCAGAGCAGGGCCGACGCCGGTGCCCGTACCAAAAGTCTCATTCACAATAAATTGTCCAAGACCTGCCGTACAGGTCGTAGACCCGGTGATCTGACCCTGCGCGGTTGTTATTACGGACAGCAGGATAAGAGCCGCGATCGGGATGCGGTTGTACATCGGGGAGGGTTAAGGGGTTTAATAAGGTCAGTCGAGCGCCACAAGATATGACGAAAAATCCTCGTGAAAAAAGGCGAATTTCCCCTTTTCTCCCCCCATCAATCCAACACTACACACCTACTTTTAGAATAACCTCCCCCTTGATAACATAGAACCATTCATCCTGGCTATAATGAAAATGAAGCGCCGGACCTCCCTTTTCCTCCCATCGGGTAGCATAAAGGCGACGCTTCATTTTAGTCGGGTTTAGGGTCTGGATGATATCTTAGTGCATTCCGAGCGCTTTATTGATCGGCGCCCTGTCAATATACGTTATCTGTCTGTCGATCTTGTCGGCCTGGTCGAAATGATAGTCTGTGTGTACCCAAAAGACGAGCTTCGGTCCGGTCTTGTATTTGACATGCACCTCCGTCCAGCTCAGCAGCCAAATACCCGGTATGTCCGGTCCCTGCTGCGGTCGGTTAACCTTCAACGGTAGCCAGATGTCGTTGGCGAAAGACACAGAGTCGATGACCTTGCTGCGACGATCCGTCCAGTACTTGTCGATAGCCGCCTTTCCGGCAAGACTGTCCCCGGCGGACCAGATGTACACGGCATTATCCGCATACCCGTCCATCATGCCCTTGATGTCACCGGATGCCAGCTGTGACATCACCTTTTTGCCCATCTCCGTATAACGGGCGTCGGCAAATTCACTTTGAGGCGGAGTAGCCGGCGCCGCATTCATGGCTGAAGTCGTGTCTTTGGAATTGGGTGCGGTGGTAGAATTGGTGCAGGAGAAAAGCAGGCAGCACCAGGCTGCCCATGTGAGAGATTTTTTCATGACGAAGCAATTTGTTTAGGAAAAAAAATACCGGGGCAACGGCTTAGCTCAAGTAGATAAGGGGAGGGGGGATCAGATATTAAATATATATAATGCGTATCGGCCCGCCAAATATATTTTGGTCGTCCGCGCCCGCGGGTCGAAGATCGAGCCTACCACGACCCCTACCACGAGACATCACGGGACCACCACGACCCTACCACGAGATCGTAAAAGAATGCCGCCCCTCCTCAAACCCATACTCCACCTGCATCGCCGTCGTATCGCAGATCTGCTTGATGATCGACAGTCCCAGTCCATTATTCCCTGGCTGGTCCGGGTTCTTATAGAAACGCCGGAAGATGCGGCTGCTGTCGAGGGCCTCGCCGGCGCCGGTATTGCTGACGCACAGCAGGTTGGGCCGCAGCTGAGCACTTATCTCCCCGTCTTTTATGTTGTGCCGGATGGCATTGCTGAAAAGATTGTTGAGGAGGATATCGACCAGCTCGCGGTTGGCGGGAATGGAGGTCTCGGAAAGATCGAGGCGGCACTGAAGATTGCGCGCGTGCAGCAGCTCCTGCAGCTGTTGCACCTTATCCCGCAGCACCACGTCGACACGGATGTCATCGATGGAGCTGAACTGCCGGTTGTCGATCTTCGTGAGCAGCAGCAACGATTCCTGCAGGCGGGTCATCCGCCGGACGGATGCGTATATCCCCGACAACAGCTGGCTCTGCCTTTCCGTCATCGGCTCCTGCGTCATCATATCCAGGTTCGACCGGATGATCGCCAGCGGCGTCTGCAGCTCGTGCGAGGCGTTTTCGCTGAACTCTTTCAGGTTGCGGTAGTCGCGGTTGGCGTTCTCCGCCGCTTTCGTAAAATGGGCATTCATCAGCCTGAACTCCTCGATATTCGAGTCGGGGAACGCCGGCCGGTTGGGGTTGTCGATCTTAAAGTATTCTATCAGCTGCAGCGACTGGTAGAAAGGCTTCCATATCTTCGAAAGTATACGGCGGATGATCAGCATGAAGAGGAGAAGGGTCACCGAGATCGTCACGATCGCCATCTGAACGATCAGGATGGTCAGGTGTCGGGTCCCCTCCAGCGGCTGCGTAACGGTCACCTCCCAGGGCTCTCCGTTGAGCAGGGTGGTAAAAATGAGCTTCCGCGAGATATGATACTTCTGCTGCTCCGGGATATATTGCATGGCGTCGCTGTAGACACTGTCCTTCATCGAAGCCGCTTTTCTGAACAGGATCAGCTGGTCGTCAAAGGTGTTGATCTCAGGCAGGCGGTGGTTGACCCGGATATAGTTTTCAATGCGCGACTTGCTGCGCTCCAGGATCGCGTCGAGCTCCCCCTGCAATATGCGCCGCACCAGGAAATAGCTGCTGACAATGCCCGCCAGCAGCAGGACCAGCACGACCGGAACGATATGCTGATAGTACAGCGTCGTCAGCTTGATCTTGCGCCGCATCAGCCGATGGAGAATTTATAACCCATGCCATACACTGATTTGATGTAGCTGGGACACCCCCCGTCCGCCAGCTTCTTCCGAAGGTTCTTGATATGCGAATAGATGAAATCGTAAGTATCCGTCATCTGCACCGAGGACTCCCACAAATGGTCGACGATCGACTCCTTCGTGATGACCCGGTTCTTGTTGCTGGCGAAATAGACGAGCAGCTCGTACTCCTTCTTGGTCAGATTCAGATCGCCGCTGTCCGTTCGCGCAGCCTTGGCCACCAGGTCCACGGTGAGCTTCCCCAATACCAGGATATTATTCCCCTCGAAGGCCCGCCGGCGGATAATGGCGTTTACCCTCGCCGACAGCTCGGCCATATGAAAGGGCTTCACCAGGTAGTCGTCGGCGCCAAGCTCAAGCCCCTCCACCTTATCATTTAGCGAATTCTTTGCAGAGATGATCAGGACCCCGTCGGACTGCTGCTTCTGTTTCAGCTGACGCAGCAGCTCAAGCCCACTGCCCCCCGGCAGATTAATGTCGAGTATGATACAATCATACTGGCCCCCATTCAGTTTTTCCTTTGCCGTAGAGAAAGTAGCCGCCGTCTCACAGTTATACAAGCTTTGCAGGAGATAGCTGCTGATATTGCGCGATAATTCAGGTTCGTCCTCGATAATTAGCAGATTCAAGCAGGTAGAGTTTAAAAAATGCCTGTAATGATAACGCCAATTCCCCTTATACCCCCCGCGTCAATATTATTTTTTTATAAATTCCTCCCCTAACCCGGCGGCCCGCGCTTCCCCCACCCGCGTCGATCCCCCGCGGTCTCAACCAATTTTTCTTCAGATTTTTGACAGGATCCCCGGCTGGTTCACCACACCTGATATATCTCCCTCGAACCAGTAAGATACATGTCCTGGTAACCGGCCATGATCTCACCCATTTTCTTCATACCCTCAGTATCCTGTTTGTACTTCTCCCAGCTCTCCTCATACGCAGTAAGGCTGTCATAGCGGGAGACCATGACCACCTTGTTGAATTGACCGGTCATATCCGTCATGATATTGACCAGTTCGCTGGTATCAGCCATTGCCGTTTTGAACATTTTCGCCAGCTTCGATGCGTTGCCGGGCTTGCAGATAAAAATGTCATGAACAATGATCATAGCTGTTTTTTTATAAATATACTCAATCTGCAGCGCAGCCGGCCTTGATGATCTAAATTTATAGCTGCCCCCCAGCTGTCCCGTCACCAACCCCTCCCCGCCACTATCACGGCCACTACGACCAGCCTTCTTGCCAGGGATCTCCGATTCATCCGCCAAAAATTATCGCAACGTTCTCTCCTCCTCACCCCATCCCGCCCCAACGGACAAATCATGCAAGAGGCGGTCCATCGATGGATTCGCAATACTGCCGGCTTCCAAAACGGACAGCTATTGTAGCATAAACGAACAGATCGAGGGATTTACATCATATAATCGATTGGTTAACAGACTTTTACAACCTGGCATTTTCTTAGCCGCAGGATGGCTCAGCTCAACATTGCACAACTATGAGATTCGTTACGATCCTTATCACGATCCTGTCCACTATCCATTGCACCGCACAACCCTCCCCGACCCAATCCCCCGTCTCCCTCAATTCCCACATCCCCCCTAACTCCCTCGATTCCTCCATCCACTCCAACTCCCCCGATTCCTCCATCCACTCCAACTTCCCCGATTCCTCTATCCACCCCAACTCCCCCGATTCCTCCGTCGAACTGCGGTTCCAGCTGATCGAACAAAAGAACTCCGACCACCTGGCGCTCGACGTCCAGATCATCAACCACTCTGCAAAAGACATCTACCTCCCATCCATCAATTTCCTGACGATCCACCTGTACGCCCTGTCAGACAGCGGCTGGAGCGAGCTGTACCAATATACGCACACCCCCTATCCGAAAACCAACGACTACACCGCCCTTCATGCCGGAAATCCGGATATCCGCTTCCTGGGCAACGCCATCACCAATCGGTATAAAACCATGATGGATGAGTCGTATCGCTCCGGCAAAAAGCTCGTCGATTCCTTTTTTACACAAAATCCACCAACCACCAACGAAGGAAAACTCTTCCGCGAGATGCTGCACGCCACGCCACCCTATTTCATCAAGGCAGGCGAAGCCCAAAGCCACGCGCTGATGATCGCCCTGGACGACCTCTGGCTCAAGCCGGCAACCACCTACAAGATCAGCTACGGCACCGGCCCCCGTGACGAAAAGACCATCAACGGCGCAAAACAACGTCTGACATCCCTGCCCGCGACCTTCAACGGCTACAGCCGCTGGCTCGGCAATATGTGGTCCAATACACTTTACTATTCAACCGTCGACTATTAAATATAGACCACTGCCTCAAAACCCGGATGCATCACCCATCCCCGATCCCCCTAACACCCGGTCCCCAATCCACCCATCCCCGATCCCCCTAACACCCGGTCCCCGATCCACCCATCCCCAATCTCCCTAACACCTCGGTCCCCGATCTACCCCCATCCCCAATCCACCCCGACCCTGATCCTCCACCCATCCCCCGATCCCTCTAACACCCCGTCCCCGATCCACCCATCCTCGATCCACCCATCCCCGATTCCCTCTTACACGATTATCCCTTACACGATTATCCCCTCTATTGACACGCTTTCCCCCAAAATCTGCACGCCTGCGAGATGGTCCCGAAACCTAATCCCTAACCAACTAACTTCGCCCGCGATATCAGATTTAACCCTTGGAAAAAACACCCCTGCTTCAAAAACCTCCGCAGACGCTCAGTGCCGTCGACCACGAGAGACTCGTCTTTCTCACCGATAGCTTCCGCGTCTATGACGCCGCCAACGGCAAGCTGAAAGTCTATTCAGGACCCTACGGCATCCATTTCGGCAATACGCCCAACAATACGACGATCGACGGCAACCTCGTCTACCAGGCGTCCCAGGACGGCCTCCTCGCGCTTAGCCTAACCACCGGCAACGTACAGTTCGCCAGGTATTTCTCCCATGGCTACAGCAGCGTCAGCGCCTGCTATCCGATCATCGAAGGCGACCGGCTGTATCAGTGCTTTTACAACTACAGCGGCTCAGACCTCTACTGCATCGACAAACATACAGGCGACACGATCTGGCAGACCCGCTCCAACCTTGGCGGCTACACCGATGACTTCTTCCCCACCACCGACCACACGAGCCAAAACATCATAGTCTCCGGCATCGATGGCCCCACCTGCTTTTCAAAAGCTACTGGCCAGCTGGTCTGGAAAGATCACTCGAGCCCCGGATACGCCCGGCTCTCCCCAAAGGTGTGCACAGACAAATGGGTCTTGTTCTACTCCGGGCGACGCCGCGCGCTATATGCGCTTGACGCCGGCAATGGCAGCCTCCTGTGGACGACAGACCTCAGCCCCTTCGGGATCGATCATACCCGTAACCCGTACTACCACGATAACACGATCTACCTGACCTGTGCATGTGGCGGCAGCGCCCAAGACGACATGACCATCCTGGCGTTCGACACCAGTACCGGTCTGCTCGTCAACCAGTATATGTACCCCAGCGCAATACGCCCGGCAGGCTATCACGACAGGTATTTCTATGTCTTCGAATCTCCCACCTTCCTTCGCTCAACCACCCGCCTCAGCAAGCATTTGCTCAGCGACGGGACGACCCTCTGGTCCAAAACCCTCGCCGGACAGATCGGACACGGGATAGTCACCACTCCCCGGTTCATCTATTGCACCTCCTCCGATACCCCCGCTACGCCCGACACCGGGACCATGAACGTCCTCGACCAGTCGACCGGCAACCTCGTGAGACAATACCCTGTACACACCGATCACAACGCCGCGCCGGTCGTCGTGGACGGCCAGGGCAGGGCCTGGTACCCCCACCCTCACTTCTGATGCAAACACAACCCATTCCCATCGGGATCCTTCAGCCACGCAAACTTCCCCCACGGCGTGTCGTCGATCTTCCCGGCCTCGACCCCCTTCGATCTCAACCGGGTGACCTCCCCTTCAATGTCCTCCGTCTGAAAGATTATCCCATGAAATTTCGCAAGCGACAAGGTCGTGCTTTCGCCCGGCAACCCCATCTGGAGCCATACCCCGCCATGTCCATCCGGGGCCTCCGCAATAACCTGGAAGCCAAGACTCAAATAGTACTCTTTAGCCCTCTGCTGATCCGTCACGGGGATCATAATGATCTCTGCTGTTTTCATGACCGTATAGTTTAGGATATAAAGGTCGTTGCATACAACGGCCCGGACACCGGGTAAAAGCGTCATTCTTACCTGTTGATCGCGACACCGGAGATGCCTACCTTTAAGGCATGAAACCGGGCATCATAAATTTTGACACACAGGAGGATGAACTGCGAGGTTTATCTCGAACCATTATTGATCGTCAAAGGTCTCGCTGCATCTTCGATGTCATCCGACCATTAGAAATAATTATTTACTGATGAAACACATCTCGATACTCCCCCTGCACTACGCCACCATCAACTCCATCGACAGCAGCCAGGCGATGCTGACCAGGGTCAACGACTTCCTGCGATACCAGCAGAAGGAGCCCTATTTCAACGTGGAGATCGTGGGCCTGCAAAAAAACATCCAGCTCAACAACGGGCTTTATAACGTCAATGCGAATACGACCATCAGCGAGGTCAAACGCACCGATATAGTGATCCTCCCCCTGCTCTGCGGGGATTTCCCCAAAGCCATACAGGCCAACGAAGGCTATCGCGAATGGGTGCTGTCACAGTACCGGAATGGCGCAGAGATCGCCGCCCTTTGCGTCGGCTCCTTCTTCCTCGCATCTACCGGACTCCTCAACAAAAAAAAATGCGCCATCCACTGGGCAGCAAAAGAAGAGTTCAGGGCCATGTTCCCCGAGGTCACGACTGTAGACGGCAATATCATCACCGACGAGTCCGGCATATATACCTGCGCGGGAGGCTACTCGTACCTCAACCTGCTGCTGTATATTATCGAGAAACACCTCGGGAGGGAGATGTCGGTGCTGGCCTCAAAAATGTTCGAGATCGATATCGAGCGGAAAAGCCAGAACCCCTATGCTATCTTCCTCGGCCAGAAACGACACGGAGATAACGAGGTCCTCTCCGCCCAGCAGCTGATAGAAAACGACCCCACGGAAACCTTCTCTATCGACGATCTCTGCACCCGGCTGGGCGTCGGACGAAGAACATTTGAAAGAAGATTCAGGACCGCCACCGGCAACTCCATCGCAGAATATATCCAGAGAGTAAAGGTCGAATTTGTCAAGCAACAGCTGGAATCCGACCGTAAGACGATCAACGAGGTCATATACGAGGTCGGCTACAACGACGTGGACGCCTTCAGAAAGGTATTCCGGCGATACACCGATCTGTCGCCCGTCGACTACCGGAAAAAATACAAAACTTCCGGAAATACACTATCTTTATAGTGCCCACTACCACCTTCGCATCACCGACGGCCATCGGCACGCCGGCATACCTACAAATATAGCCCTCCATGACCAGGACAACGATGCTCGTGCTCATTCTCTATGTCAGCCCTTTGGCGACTATTGCCCAGGTGCCCTCCGGGGCTGTGGCGCTTTACCCACTCGACAACGCCATCAATGACATCAGCGGCAACGGATACAACGGGACCCTGACGTCGACCGCCGCCGCCGCCAACCGCTTTGGCTCGGCCAACACCGCCACCGGATTCACCTCGGGTAGCTCCACCGGAACGCTTCCCTCAGGGCTGGTCACCGCCATGAAGGACGATTTTACCATCGGCTATTGGTTCAAAACCACAATGACCGCCCCAACCTCGACACAGTGGTACGGCGGCTCCGCCCTCGTAGACGCAGAAGTATGCGGCGGCACCACAGACTGGGGTACAGCACTGATCGACGGAGGCAAGCTAAGCTTCGGCATCGGCAACCCCGATATCACCATCAAGTCCACGAGCACCTACAACAACGGCGCCTGGCATTTTGCGACAGCAACCCGCAGCGAAGCCGCAGGCGTCATCACCCTGTATGTCGACGGGACACAGGTAGCGACTACCACAGGGACCGCAACCACAGCCCGGACGGCCCCCAACCTGATTGGCCTCGGGAGAAACCCCTGCGTCGCTACCGGCGTGTATACGGGCGCCCTCGACGACATGATCGCATATAGCCGGACCCTGAGCAGCACCGAGGTCTCCAACCTGTACAACTATTATAGCGGGAGAGCCCTGCCGCTGACCTGGGTATCGTTTACGGCACAGCCCAGAGGCGACAAAGTCGACCTTCAATGGCAAACAGCGGACGAAAGAGGCAACGACCACTTCGAGATCGAACGCTCCACGGGCAACAACACCTTCACCACCATCGGCCAACTACCCGAGTCCGGCGCTTCCTCCTACTCTTTCACCGACCCATCCCCCCTTAAAGGCAATAATCTTTACCGGATCGAACAAGTAGACATCGACGGCAGATATTCCTGGTCCCCCACCATCGCAGTACGCATAACACCCTCGTCCGGCGGTCTCTCCCTTCAGTCCAACCCCGTAAATAACACCCTAACCCTCATAAATACCCAGCAGCAAACGATCCAACACCTGCAGATCATCGACCTCTCCGGCAGAGTGCTTGTCAACAGCATCTGCAACTCCTCAGCCAGCCTTATCAACCAAAATATCCAATCGCTGCAACCAGGATATTACATCCTGCGGGTCCTGTCAGACCAGAACGTCACGACAATAGGGTTCATCAAAATTTAACCATCATGTGTTTTAACAAAACCTAAAGATTATCCTCTGGTTATTTCACTATGTTTGCACGCATGAACGGTAACTATCACCATAACAACACCTCGCGGTGTCTGATCCTCGACACGAGGGATAGTTACGTCGATTCCTTTACCGAATTCCTTCCCTTCTGCAAGGACCTCTACTTCATCTCCAATTTCAAGGACTTCAGTACTTCTGCCCGCAGCCGGGCCTCTTTCCCACGTTATTAATAATTTAATTACGCGTCAGCCTGATGCCAGGCTGCACCATCAATTCAATGAATAGCTGACCCATGTCCCATTTATTCATTGCCGCGCTCATTGTCCTGACAGTGATCGGCATCCTTTTAATTCTTGTCATCATGCACAACAACCAGTTAAAGTCGAGCAGGAACAGCATGCTATCCTTCTTCAGAGATATAGCCTCAGTACACAACCTATCCTTCACCGGCCAGGAGGTCCTTCGCGCCCTGGTATTGGGCCTCGACGGCCCCAACCGCAAACTGGTGATCGTAGAGGAGAAGAACCAGACCTACGACCCGCAGATCATCGACCTCAGCGACGTCAACGCCTGCCGGATAAAAAAGGTCTACACCGCCATACACAGCAACGACTATAAAAAGAACAGACCCGAAGACTACCTGAGATCCATCGCCCTCGAGCTGGACCTGAAAGACCGGCGATCTCCGGTCGTGGTCTTCTTTTACAAGAACGAGCAGAACAGCATCCACGAGATCAAAGAGCTCGAAACCCGGGTCCGCAACTGGGAAACCATGCTTTCCAAAATGTTGATCGCATGAGCACGATACCGAAAAGCTCATTCAGAGGCGTAGTAATCTTCATGCTCGTGCTGATCAACGTCATCATCATCGAGAACGGCTTTGTCATGGACAGAAGATGGTATTGGCTATTGATCGTCGCTGCTCCGGCATTGATCATCGCGGCAGCCAAAAGACGAGGCTACCCCCGAAAATAGACCATCGACAATGGCGGCTCATCGCAGCGGCGAACAACCCGGATACTCCCCAATATTTCGCCTCTTAAATTGCCTGCCTCAGCCCGCATTTCGTCCATCCAGCGGGGTTTCACATTGAGAACCCCTTGGCACCTCGGTACTTTTACAGAAATCATTAAAATTTTGACCATGAAAAAGAGTAAAAGCATCATCGCAAGCACCGTGGTAGCCGGCGCTCTCGCATTCCAGAGCAACGCACAAACCGGTAGCCCCGCCAACCCGGGATCCAGCGAGACAATACATCCGTTCCACATAAAAGTTTCGGACGCACAGCTCGCCGACCTCCGCCGGCGCGTGCTGGCGACACAATGGCCCGAGCAGGAAACCGTCAACGACTACACGCAGGGCGTCCGGCTCGCGACGATGAGATCGCTCGCACACTACTGGGCAACCGACTACGACTGGCGCAAGGTCGAAGCAAGACTGAACGCGCTGCCGCAGTTCATCACCAATATTGATGGTCTCGATATACATTTTATCCACGTTCGTTCCAAACACAAGAACGCAATGCCGATCATCATCACCCACGGATGGCCGGGATCGGTCATCGAACAGCTGAAGATCATCGGCCCGCTGACCAACCCCACCGCGTATGGAGGAAAGGAAGAGGACGCATTCGACGTGGTGATACCATCCCTGCCGGGCTATGGCTTCTCCGGCAAACCGACCACCACAGGCTGGGACCCCCAGCGCGTCGCACGCGCCTGGATCACGCTGATGCAACGGCTCGGATACACGAAGTATGTCGCGCAGGGTGGCGACTGGGGAGACGCAGTGACAGAGCAGATGGCGCTGATAAACCCTCCCGGATTGCTCGGCATTCACACCAATATGGCGGCTACCCTTCCTCCCGAAGTTTCAAAGGCTTTAGCGGTTGGCGGTTCCGCGCCTGGCGGACTTTCTGACGAAGAGCGGCACGCCTGGGACCAGCTGGATTATTTCTGGAAACACGGCCTGGGCTACGCCAGCGAAATGGCGAACCGCCCGCAAACACTCTACGGCCTCTCCGACTCACCCATCGGCCTGGCAGCATGGATGCTCGACCACGACGAAAAGAGCTTCGAGATGATCTCCCGTGTATTCGACGGACAGACCGAAGGCCTCAGCAAGGACGACGTCCTCGACAACATAACCCTCTACTGGCTCACCAACACGGCCGTATCCTCGGCCCGTCTCTACTGGGAGAACAAGCTGGCCTTCTTTGACATCAAAGGCATCACCATTCCCGTGGCGGTCAGCGCCTTCCCCGACGAGATCTACCAGGCGCCGCGCAGCTGGGCCGAGAAAGCCTTCCCCAAGCTGATCCACTACAACAAGCTGGAAAAAGGCGGCCACTTCGCAGCCTGGGAGCAGCCAAAGGCCTTTTCAGAAGAAATTCGCGAGTCCTTCAGGTCACTCCGGGATCAGCTGAAGAACAGCTAACCCACTACCGGGCCCGGCGCCCATAACCCGGGCCCTCTTTCATCCCCACCCCACATGCTTCACCCCCAAGCCCTCACTAATCCTCCCCTGGCACAATTTTCTCGGTAATTCCACAAACGGCCACACAATGGCAAAACCAACTCCGCAACCGAAGCCATCCCGCAGTCAACCAACGGAACCTTCCCCAACCCCCGAGGAACCTTCTCAACTTCCTGCGAACCTTTCTCAAGCCCCGGAGGATCCTTCTCAACCTCCCGCAGAATCTTCTCACGTCCCCACGAACCCTCCTCAAGCATCCCCAGAACCTTCTCAACATCCAGCGAACCCTTCTCAACATTCACCGAACCCTTCAAAAGTACCCTCGGAACCTTCTCAACATCCCGCGGGATCTTCTCACGTCCCCCCGAACCCTCCTCAAGCGTCCCCGAACCCTTCTAAAGCCCCTAAGGAACCTTCCCCACTCCCCGCAGAACCCTCCCCATTATCCACGAAACCCACTCCCACACAACCCAACCAAACTCCAGCACAACCCGCAAAGCCCACCCCCCCACAACCCGCGAAACCCACCCCCCCTCACCCCAACCCAACTCCCACAGAACCCGACCCCAACCTCGCCGAACGCGACGACATACCCTCCATGAACCAGGATCACGACCCCGACCTACCCGAACACCCCGGCCCGCCCCTCAACGATCCCGAATCCCCGCACGCCTAAAAATCCCTATATTAGGTAGATGAAAGAACGCATCCACTCCATCGACATCGTCCGGGGTCTCATCATGATCATCATGACCCTCGACCACGTCCGCGACTTCCTTCACTACCCCGGTCCATCACCACTAAACCTGGCAACCACGACCCCAATCCTCTTCTTCACCCGCTGGATCACTCATTTCTGCGCCCCCACCTTCGTTCTTCTCGCCGGCGTCTCCGCCAGCCTCGCCGGCCAGAGGCGGTCACAAAAAGAGCTCCGCCAGTTCCTGCTAAAAAGGGGCGCCTGGCTCATCCTCTCCGACCTCCTGCTCATCTCCCTCATCTTTAGCCTCGACCTCGGCTATCACGTCCTGGTGCTGGAGGTCCTATGGGCCACCGGCTTCGGCATGATCATTCTGGCTCTATTACTAGGTACTTCCCGCTGGGTGATAGCGGCAGTCGGGGCGTTGATCCTTCTTGGACACAACCTGCTGGACCAGGCGTCGAACACGCCACAAAACCTCAGCAGCGGTCTGCTGACTATATTCCTCACCGCCCGCGGCTCCGTCTTCCCGCTCGGCGGCCACCGGATCATCGCAGTGCTATATTCCGTACTTCCCTGGACAAGTATATTGTTGATGGGATATGTTCTGGGAAGCCATTATCAAACAACCAACGCTCAGCGGCGTCAAAAACTCCTAAGAATGACCGGCCTCACCCTGATCGTTCTATTCATCATTCTGCGATCGGTCAACCTATACGGCGATCCCTCCCACTGGAACACCCAACGAAACACAACATTCACCTTCCTCTCCTTCCTGAACGCGACCAAACAACCACCATCCCTGTTATTCATGTGCATGACCCTCGGACCCGTTCTGGTCCTGTTGTCCTTTGCTGAACGGCTCAAAGGCCGGGCCGCGGCAGTCTGCCGGGTGTACGGCAACGTCCCCTATTTTTATTTCATCCTGCACCTGTGTACCATCCGCGTCCTGAATATCCTCCTGATCCTGAAGGAAGGACTTCCATTCAGATCCAACGGCGACCCGCTGGTATGGCAGGCCGAAGGTCTGGGTTATCCCTTATGGACAGTCTATCTGCTGTGGGTATTCGTCGTGGTTATACTATATTTGCCCTGCCGCTGGTACGGGAGGTACAAGAAGACGAATGGTCACTGGTGGCTCTCATATATATGAGCCTTATCACCTATCCACTTTTTGAAGGCATGCACGTCGAAGAGCTCGTGCTCCCACCGGGAATAATCACCCAGCCAAGGTTGGACAGACATCGCCTGGCCCTCAATCTTACCCAGGGTCATTCGGTGGAGATCAAACGCCGCAACAGCTGGGAGAAAAAATTCTACAAAGCCGAAGACCTCGCCATGGTCCCCTTTGACCACGCCAATATTATCCGGTGGTTTACTGAGATCCGTTACTTCCTGGTCACCATCGAGCCCCCCGTCATTCAAAACCTCCTGCAGACCGGGAATATGTCCCTGGCAGAACAGCGCGGCATCCAGGACAAGACATTGTCCCGGCTGCTTTTCCGACTCAGGCACGAGCTGCAGTCCCAGTCGGGACCGGGAAAGCTCCTGCACCAGTCCCTGGCTCTCTGCATCGCCATCCACATGGCAACCAATTTCATCACGGACGGCAAGCGCCCCTTTGCACCCAAAGGGAAATTCTCTTCTTCACAGCTCGCCACGGTCATTGAATATATTGACGCCTCCGTAAAAAAGGACATCGGGCTGACCGAGCTGGCCGGCCTGCTCAACCTCAGCCCCTTTCATTTCTCCCATTTGTTTAAGAATACGCTGGGCATCTCGCCCCATCAATTCTATTTGCACCTTAAGATCCACCGCGCCATGATGGCCATACAGCGTAGCAATACTACGCTGACCGATGTCGCATACGAATTTGGCTTCTCCGATCAGGCGCATTTCTCCAGGATGTTCAAAAAGATTGCGGGCCTCTCACCGCGCGAATACCAGAACGATCAATATAGCAAGATCATACAAGTGCCGGCCCCCTACTAACGGTAACTTAGTAGCGTGAAAGATATCATATTCTCATACACCGTCATTCATCGGAACTCGAAAACAAGGAAGATCGATCTGTCCATTCTAACCGCGGCGGACGACCTTATCAACCTGAGTATCCACCAGGAAGTCCACGACGACACCGGGACCCTGCTCGATACAGACACCGTGAACCTCACCTTCAGCGGCATCATTGCACAAAACCCCTCCACTCCCGGCATCCCCTCCACACCCGGCAACCACCCCCATTCTTCCAACAACCCCTCCACTCCCGGCATCCACCCCCATTCCTCCAACAACCCCACTACTCCCGGCATCCCCGCCCACTCCCCCGACTACCAAACATCCCTTATTCTAAGACCCCCATCCCGCCTGTTTACGATCAAATGGATCACCGGTTTATATTTTCCCTGATTAGCAACATAAGAAAAAGTATAAACATCCGCTCGTTTCGGATCCTTCCCGAAAGTAAAAGTCTTCAAACTAGCCGTATCGACATCCTGAGCCTTCAAAAAGGGATCGTCGTCTAATTCACCGGATTCTGTCTTTTGTTTGATCTTGCTGAGAAGCTGACCATCACAGTATTTCTTCAAAATACCATCCACCTTCTTTTCCGAATGCGGAAGATCATTCCACGCGAGAATATAGCTCATATAGAAGGTTTTCAATAGAGCAAACACTTCTTTTTTGTCAGCCGTACTGTCTTGCCCCTGAACCCGGCCACACAGCAGTATCCCAACTAATACACATAAAATAACGGGCAATTTTGTATTGAAGACCATATTTGTTCGATTTTGATTCTCCATAAAGCGCGAGACTTCCGCGAACTCCGACCTTTGAAACCAACACCAGTCCGCCAGCCAGGCCAACGCCGCATCTTCCGCGCCCTCGGGAACCTGCCCAAAGGTAGCGAGTTCATCTTCGCGGCCTCGGTCAGACGTCATAAAGATTTTTTTAAATATTGTTTCATCCCCTTCTCCTCACCTATCCAACAATAAGGCGACCCCGCCAGGGGTAGGCTCAGATCCTTAAAATCTGTTCTCAGCTGCTCCTCGTACCACCTGGTGTAGATGTCAAAAACCTCACTCACCACCCTGGCATCTGTATTGACGGGCCTGCCGGTGGCACGATCCAGCAACGCCGGCCTGATCGGCGGAAACCCGATGGTCAACATTCTCGTGAATGAATACAGCGCCTCGATCTGAACCGATAAACCTTTTATCCCATCGGGATGGGTCATAGACGTGCCTGACCTGAGGACGTACATCTTATTGCTAACGCTCGTATCGCCCCTCAACGTCAGGTATTCACCAAGGATCTTTATTTTGATATCCCTGCCGTATTTGGAACGCGCAATAATGTCCCTGTCGTCGATCGACAGCTGGATCAGACCTTTGGTGCGCGGTAGTATCTCCCTTACAGCAATATGACAGCCATAGGACGCCGCAGACGTATCGAGCGCCGTTTTGTATAGATATTTACGCACCGGCGGGTCAGCCGCCGGCGCCCGCTGCTGCATGGCTCCGAATGGGGATCGCCCCGAAGACAGCGCAAAGAACAAGAACAGTGAAATTGAAAGCTTTTTCATATCGATCAGTCTGGCAACTCCCACCGTCACCACATCGTGGACTTGCTGAAAATAGAATGATATCCCTATCCCCGGCCGGCAATATCTGACGGGCAACTGCCGGCCGCCACCACGTCCTTCCAAACGCTGCCACCAATGACACAACTATCAGCCCTGAGCCACAGGACAGGCAGATCCGGGCTATCGGCAACTTGCGCAGACGAGCACAGCGAACTCAATAAAAGAAAGAGAAAAAGAATAAATTGACACCGTCGCATGAACGCCGGACTTAGGCAGGGTCCTTCAAGGTACATAGGGGTTCGGATTTAGGTCCTTTTACATGGATACGGTTTCTACAGGGCTAATGTATGGTGCAAAAACTACAAATGCAATAGCGCGCCCACCATATTGGCTCCCTCATACGAAGCAGGTATAACTGATACGAATATCGTTGCGACCAGCGGCTTAACATACTCACCCCTTCCCCTCCACATACTCCGACGGCGTCATCCCAAACTGCTTCAAAAAACTCCTCCCGAAATTCGTCTGCGAATGATACCCCACCATCTCCGCCACCTCATAGATCTTATATCCACCCTGCCTCAACAGCTCAGCCGCCCTCTTCAACCTCGTCAGCGTCACCAGCTCATTCGGCGTAAGATCAGAGATAGCCTTGATCTTACGGTACAGCGTGGGCCGGCTCATATTCATAAAACGCGCCAGCTTGTCGATATCCAGATCAGCATCCTCCAAATTCTTAACAATAACATCCGTCAACTGCTCGAGAAAATCCTCATCAGCCCGCGAGTAGGCGATCGTCTTGATATGAACCAACGGCGAATGCGCAAAATACTCCTTGAGCTTCGACCGGTTGACCAGCAGGCTCGCGATCTGCGCCTGCAAAAATTCCGTCGAGAACGGCTTGTCGACATACGCATCGGCCCCCATCTCCAGCCCCTCTATCTTCGACTGCAGCGTATTCCGCGCCGTCAGCAGGATCACAGGGATATGACAGAGCTCGATCGAGGACTTGATCACCCGGCACAGCTCAAAGCCATCCATCCCCGGCATCATCACATCGCTGACTACCAGGTGCACCGCCTCCTGCTTCAACAGCCGCAGCGCCTCCTGCCCGTCGTGTGCCTTGAGTATCGCATACTTCTCCGAGAGCTCCTCGCCCAGAAAACTAAGAATGTCCTCATTGTCGTCTGCCAGCAGTAAAGTCGGTTTCATCCGTACAAAATTATTTTTAATGGTCGGATAGAACCTCGCTGTTCATCCCCCTGTGTGTCAAAATTGGTCATGCTCGGTTTCATAGATCAAATTCTATCTCCTGGTGAATGGGAATGGTTAATAAAAATACATTGACGTCCCCCGCCGCCTTCGGCCCCCGCGACTGGTCCCCCGCCACCCTCCACTGATCTCCGCCCCTGTCATCCAGCACCAGGCTACCCTTATGCATCACAGCCAGCGATCGGGCCAGCGCCAGTCCAATACCGGCGCCCTTCTGCTTCTCCGTCTCCTTTAATCTGAAAAAAGGCTCAAATATCTTTTCCTTCATCTCCGCCGGGATAATATACCCGTCATTGCTGATAGCGACCGTAAAGGTCGCGTCCTGCAGCACCAGACTAACCTCCACCGCGCTAGCAGCATATTTCACGGCATTGCTGAGCAAATTCCCCAATATCTTGCTGAAAGCCTCAGCGTCAACATACGCATACAAAGACCCCGACGGCAGCTGCACCGCGAACGAGACATTCTTCTGCTCTGCCAGCGGAATAAAGCCCTGACACATCTCCCCTACCAGCGCCGTGATATTCACCCTTACAAAATTGAGCGAATAACCCTGCAGCTCCGCCTGCCGGAAGTCGAGCAGCTGACTGGTCAGGTCAAGCAGCCGGTTGGTATTCCGGTGCATAATGGCGAGACTGTCTTTAATGCTATCCTGTCCCCCTGCTATCCGCATCACCTTCTCCAACGGCGCCTTGATCAGCGTCAGCGGGGTCTTGATCTCATGCGCCACATTGATAAAGAACTCGATCTTGCTCTTGAAGATCTCCTTCTCCCTGGCCGCCTCGAGCATCTCCATCCGTCGTCTGTTCTTTTCCTCCGTCCGCAGATGATAGGCATAAATGATATATCGGATCACAGCCGCCGCGACCAGCGCATATAACAAATAGGCCCACCAGCTGCGCCACCAGGGCGGCAATATCTCGATCCTCAGCTCGGTCTCCCTCTGATCCCATACCCCGTCGCTGTTGGACGCCTTGACCTTAAAAACATAGGTGCCCGGCGCCAGCTCCGTAAAATAGGCCTTCCGGTTGGTCTTCAGAAAGGTCCAGCTCTTGTCAAGCCCCTCCATCCGGTACGCATACTCGGATATCTCCGGCGCCGTATAGCTGAGCAACGCAAAGTCGATGCTAAAACTGGACTGGTTGTATGGCAGAACAAGAGAAGAAGTACTGGTGATCGATTGCGCCAGCGGTGAGCCGGCAGCCGCAATAGGCAGCTCCTTGTTGTGCACCTGAAAACCGGTAATATACACCCGCGACACCAACCGGTTGGAAGTAAAATGCTCCGGATTAAAGCTTATAAAACCCCGCGCGCTCCCAAAATACATCATCCCGGAACCATCCTGGTAAGCCGAATTGAAATTGAACTGATCACTCAGCAGCCCGCTCGCCTGCGTATACACCTTCACCCCCCCGGCCACCGGATCAAAACACACCAGCCCCCGGGACGTGCTGATCCACAACCTGCCCTTCCTGTCCTCCAGCAGACAAAGGATAAAATTGCTCGGCAGCCCCTCCCCGGTAGTATATCGTATAAACCCCTTCCCCCCGGCCTTCAACCGACACAACCCTCCCTCCGTCGCAAACCACAACCATCCCCTGCTATCCTCAAATATGCTGTTGACCCGGTCACTGCAAAGGCTGCTGCTATCGTTCTTATTATACCGGAAGACCACCGTCCCTCCACCGGCCGAATAACAATAAAGCCCACTCCCATACGTCCCCGCCCATACAGTCCCACGCCTGTCCTGCAACAGGCTCGAATACCAACGGTGCAGCGGCAGATAAGGCAGACTGTCAAAATCGTCCTTCACCGGATCATACCGGTAGGCCCCGATCGTCGTGCCCAGCATGACCTGCCCGCCCGGCGGCTGATAGATACAATAGATAAAATTGCTCTTCAGCGAAGACCGCCCCGAGCCGGTGTTATAACGGCGTATGACCTTCCCCGTTCGAATATCCATCACATCCAGCCCATGCTCAAAGGTCCCAACCCATAGCTCATTGCCCCGGGGCAGCAGCCCGTGAATATTCGCATACGATAGACCCGTAGATGTACCGTCCGGCTGAAAATGAGTAAAGGTCTGGCTGGAAGTATTGAACTTATTCAGTCCCGCATCCTCCGTCCCGATCCATAGGTTATGGTACTGGTCCTCGTGTATCTCGCGCACAACATTACCCCCCAGTGAGTTCTCGCCCATTCGGGGAAAATACTTTCGGAAAGGAGTATATTGCCTTGGATAATAATTAATGCCCCCAAAATAGGTCCCCACCCATATCCCCCCTTCCCGATCCCGCGAGAACGTATACACCGCATTGTCCGATATAGAGTATGGGTCATTATACATCTTGTGTAGATTAACCACCGAAACCCCATTATATATAAATATCCCCGACTCCGAAGCGATCCAATACTCCCCCTCCTTAACCTGCAGGAACGCCCGCACAAATATCTCCGTCCCGTCACTGTTATAGGTCAGAATATCCGTATACTCCCCCGTCGCGACGGAAAAACTCTTGGCCCCCTGAGTCGCCGTCCCTACCAATATCTTCCCGTCCGTCGTCGCATAGACCTTCTCGATCCACCGCGACCCAACCCGGGCGGAATGCGCGAATACATCATAGGCGGTAAATGCATCCGCGACAGAGTCGTACCGCTCCAAATACCCATTGGTCGTCGCCACCCACACCCGCCCATCAGCAGCAAGACATATCGAGCTCGCCTCAAAATAATGCCCGATATCATAATACCGCAACCTTCCGCTGACCGGCGCATACTTAAAAAGCGAGAACCCTGAAACAAACCACAGATTACCCGCATTATCCGCCTGCACCGCCCTGATCTGCCCCGCCGGCGCCGACCCCACCAGTCTAAAACGTTCCGTTGCACTATCATACCCATAAAGCCCATTCTCCGTCCCCACCCACAAATTACCCGATGGGTCCTCACAAAGCGCATGTATAAAATTGCTCCCGATACTATTCGTATCATCCGGCCTGTACCGGAAGACCTTGAACGTATAACCATCATAACGATTGAGACCATCCTTCGTCCCAAACCACATAAACCCCCTCCTGTCCTGAAGGCTGCAGATGACCGCATTATTCGAAAGGCCCTGCTCCACCTGGTAATGCCGGAAATAATAAGGCTGCGGCAACGCTCTCACCACGCACCCAAACAAAAAACAAGCAAGCAGTATCGTCCTGGTCATAGTTGTACAAAAATCATAGTCTTACAAAGGTCATATTCCCACAAAACTCATATTCTACAAAAATGAGATGATTTGCTGAAATTATGAGACTATAGGGCGGGTGTTTAAAAATTATTTCCCCCAACTTCATACCATCGATAAATCGATTGCTTAACCAATAACAAAGTTATGAGATTGACTTGCATGATCCTGCAGAGAGGCGTCCTGTTCCTCCTCCTCGCCTGTCTGTTCTTCCCCACATCAGCCCAGCGCAAGAACCTGACCTACCACGGCACGGTCCTGAATGCCCAGCACGCTCCGCTGGAAGGCGTCTCCATCACCCTGAAAGGCAGCGCCAGAGGCGTCAGCACCGACACTCAGGGGAATTTTACCATCGAAGCCCCCGAAGGCAGCACCGTCACAGTCAGCAGCATCGGCTACCAGTCCCGCGCGCTGACCCTCAAAAGCAACCTCACCATCCAGCTCGACCAGCTGACTGGCAACCTGGACGACGTCGTCGTGGTGGGGTATGGCGCCGTACGTAAAAAAGACCTCACCGGCTCGGTCGCAGTCGTCAACGTCGGCGACGCAAAGAAGAACGTCTCCTATGACGTAGCCAAAATGTTACAGGGCCAGGCCGCCGGCATCAGCGTCCATGGCTCGGGCGAGCCCGGCGGCTACGTCCAGATCAAGATCCGCGGCACCAGCACCTTCGGCAACAACAGCCCCCTGTTCGTGATCGACGGCGTCCCCGTAGACAACCCCTACGACTTCTCGACAGACGATATCGAGAGCATACAGGTCCTCAAAGACGCGTCCGCTGCGGCTATCTACGGATCGCGCGCGGCCACCGGCGTCATCATCATCACCACCAAAAAAGGCAAGTCCGGCCCCCCGCGGATCACCTTCACCGACTATATCGGCAAACAGGATATCGCCAAACGAATCCCCGTCACCGACCGCGTAGGCTACCAGAAGATCGTCTCGGCAGCCGAGATCAACGACAAGCTCACACTCGCCCCCGCCAACGATCCCACCAATCCCTCCTACGTGTCGAATATCAACACCGACTGGCAGAAGGCCGCGCTGAAGAGCGGACTGATACAGGACCATAACTTAGGCATCTCCGGCGGCTCAGAGAACGTCTCCTACAACGCCTCCCTCGGCTATTTCAATCAGACCGGCACCCAGACAGGGCCACAGGCCTACGACCGCTATACCCTCAACAGCAACCTCCAGGGGAAAAAGGGCCGCTTCAGCTGGGGCGTAAAAGCCGCCTATACCCAGTCGCACAAGGGCAACTACGGCGCAACCAACGGACACGCCGTATTCGGCGGCACCGTCACAAGCATGCTGACCGCCATCCCCACCATGCCCGTCTACGACTCGACCCGCCTCGGTGGCTACGGAGGCAGCGACGCAGTGAAGAACCGGGCCATATCCGCCAACGTCGTCGGCATCAACAAGCTCGTCAACGACTACAGCAACCGCAACCGGATCTTCGGCAATGCCTGGGGCGAGCTCGAGCTGATAAAGAACCTGAAATACAAGCTCAACGTCAGTTACGACCGCACCGACTACAAGAACTTCCACTTCGAACCCCGCTTCGACATGGGCTACTACTACCTCAACACGCAGTACTATATGTACGAACAGGACGGACACAACAGCACCGGCCTCGTAGAGAACACCCTCACCTATGCCGTAAAAGCCGGCAGACATAGGGTCGATTTCCTCGCAGGTATGACCTACCAGGAAGACAGGAATGAATGGGTCGCCGCGACAGCCACCGATACGACCGACCTCCCCTACCAGACATTCGGCGCCGTCTCCAACCCCAGCGCCAAAGGCGTCAACAGCTGGAAAGGCACCGCCACCCTGTTCTCCCTGCTCGGCAGAGTGAACTACAACTACGACGACCGCTACCTGCTGACCGCCAACTTCCGGCGCGACGGCTCGTCCAAATTCAGCCCCTATCACCGCTACGGCAACTTCGCCGGCGGCGCAGCAGCCTGGAATATCAGCAACGAGAAGTTCATCCACCTGCCCGACATCATCTCCAGCCTCAAGCTACGCGGCGGCTACGGCGTCCTCGGCAACCAGTCCTCCCTCGGATACTACGACTACCAGGCCTATATCAACAGCTCCACCAACTACCTCTTTAACAACGCGCTCGCCATCGGCTCCACCGTCGTCTCCGTCGCCGACCCCGCCCTGAAATGGGAGACCACCCGGACCTCCGACGTCGCAATGGACATGGGCCTGTTCAACGAGAAGCTCAGCTTCACGCTCGAGTATTTCAACCGCGTCTCCAAAGACATCATCACTTCCCTGCCCATCCCCTATTCCGTCGGCTCCTTCCCACAAACGATAACGACCAACGCCGCATCGCTGAAGAACACCGGCATAGAGCTGACCGTCAACTACCACAACAGCGTCGGAGCATTCAATTATAATATATCCGCCAATGCCTATACACTTAAAAACAAGGTCCTGAAATTAGGTGGCACCGACAACCCCGTCTATGGCGCCGGCAGCAAGACCACCGTCGGAAGAGAGGTCGGCGAACTCTTCGGCTACGTCACGGAGGGCATCTTCCAGGACGCAAACGATATCGCAAAACACGCCACCCAGCCCCAGGCAGGCGGCATAGCGCCCGGAGACCTCAAATACAAAGACCTCAACGGCAGCGGGACCATCACAGACTCCGATAGAACCTATCTCGGCTCCACGATCCCCAAATTGTACTACGGTCTCAACTTCTCGGCGTCTTACAAGAATTTCGACATCTCCTTCTTCTGGCAGGGCAACGCAGGCAATAAGGTGAACAACGGCGTATACGCAGCACTGATGGCCGGCCAATACGGCAACAGCCACGTTGACGAGCTCAACTACTGGACACCCGCAAATACCCACACCAACGTGCCCAGACCGCTGATCAACGATATCAACAACGGGAAGTTCTCGGACCGCTTCATCCAGAGCGGATCTTACATCAAGCTCCAAAACGCACAGATCGGCTACAGCCTCCCCGAATCCACCTTAAATAAAACAAAGGCAATAAAGAGCCTGCGATTCTACCTCTCGGGCCTCAACCTGCTCACGATCACAAAATACAAGGGCTACGACCCCGACTTTATCAGCGACGGCCTCTGGAACCGCGGCTACGACTACGGCTCCTTCCCCAACCCCAGAACAGTCATGGTAGGCGTCCAGCTGGGATTATAAAACGATTAAATGCATCATCATGAAGAATTTCCTTTTGCTCTCCCTGGCTGCCATCAGCCTTTTCAATACAAGCTGTAATAAAAAGCTCGACCAGATCAACCCCAACGCGCAGACCGCCGCTTCCTTCTGGAAGACCGGCAACGACGCTCTGCAGGGCATAACCGCAGCCTACGCGCCCTTGCTGCTCGACGGCGCCTATATGCGCTTTACCCCCATCCTCCTCGACGTGCGAGGCGACGACATCCGCAGCAACAGCCCGTGGACAGCGATCTCCGGCGTCGGGAAATTCGCCCTGGGCACCGCCGACCCCTCGGGCTACGGATGGGCCTTCGACGAATACTACGAAGGCGTGTCCCGCTGCAACCAGGTGCTCGACAACGTTCCCACGATCAACATGGACGCAGGCTTGAAGAACAGGGTCCTGGGGCAGGCCTATTTCCTGAGAGGCCTGTACTTCTTTCACCTCGTGAACCTCTTCGGCAACGTGGCGCTGCCCACTACGACCCCAAAAGGCAGCAGCGAGTTCTTCGCACCCCAAACCACACCCGACCAGGGCTGGCGACAGGTAATAGCAGACTTCAAAGCCGCGGCCGACCTCCTCCCCGTGACCTATACGACCGTCACCGGCCCCGACGCCAACCAGCTGGGCCGCGCAACCAAAGGCGCCGCCCTCGGCTATCTCGGCAAAGCCTATCTGTTCACAAAAGATTTCACCAACGCCGCCGCCCAGTTCAAGTCAGTCATCAACTTAGGCGTCTACGGCCTGATGCCCAATTACAAGGATAATTTCACAGAAGCGAAAGAGAACAACATCGAATCGATCTTCGAAGTCCAGTTCTCTATGACAGTAGGCGGCACCGACCTCGGCTGGCAGGGCATCCCAGCCTCGACCTGGGCCAAGACCTCAGCCAGGGCCATCACCTACGGAGCGCCCAACTTCGGCTGGACCGACGTGCAGCCCTCCTTCTCCGTCTTCAACGAGTTCCAGCAGGAAAAGACAACAGGCGGACAGGTCGACCCCCGCCTCGACGCCACGATCTTCTACAACAAACCCGGTGAAACGATCTACGGCCAGTCATTCGCCACCGTCTACGCCAACAGCTCCTACCTCAACGACATCTTCTGCCGGAAGTACGAGAACGGCGACGGCAACAAGCCCAACGAATTTGACTGGAAGTCCGGCATCAACGAGCGGCTGATGCGCTACTCCGACATCCTGCTGATGTACGCCGAATGCCTCAACGAGCTGGGGCAGACCGCACAGGCCGCCCCCTTTATCCAGCAGGTCCGCAGTCGCGTAAGCCTTCCCGATATCACCACGCAGATGGCCGCCATGACCCAGCAGCAGCTGCGCGACCAGCTGGCGCACGAACGGCTCCTCGAATTCTGCCTCGAAGGCCACCGCTTCGACGATATCCGCCGCTGGGGCTGGCTGCAGGACGCCTCCAGGCTGGCTGCGCTGAAGCTCCGAGACCCCGAGTTCAATAACTATGTTCCGGGCAAAGAGCTGTATCCGATCCCGCAAGGCGAAATAGACAACAACCCCGGCTTCAAACAAAATCCGACCTACTGATGCTTATTAAGACTATCTTCCTGTCCCTTTGTGTCTCCTTTCTCGCCTGCAAAAAATCAGCAACAAGTGCGTCTACAACAGGTGACACTACTTCTATCCCACCTCCTGTGGCGACCTTCGACATCAACAGCATATCCGACACCTATGAAAGCATATCCGCCGTCAGCAACGTCGCGCAATGGGGTCCCTACAACGTCCACGACCCTTCCATCCGGAAATTCGGCGACTATTATTATTGTTACAGTACCGACGTGGCATACGGCGCATCAGTAAGACCAGGTATACAAGTCCGTAAGTCAAAAGACCTCGTGCAGTGGAGCTTCGTAGGGTGGGTATTCAATTCGCTCCCCGGCCTCGGCTCCTCCTTCATCATCCAGCACGGCGGCAAACCCAACAACGCGCTCTGGGCCCCCTTCGTACTGAAAATGGGAGCGGAATACCGATTGTACTATTCCCTGGCCTGCGACATCGGCCGTCTCAGCGTGATCGGGCTCGCAACCGCAACATCCCCCGAAGGACCCTGGACAGAAAAAGGGATCGTAGTGAGTTCCTTAGCCGACACCAGCCGCCAGACCAACGCCATCGACCCCACGGTGATAGTCACGCCAACAGGCGACCAGTGGATGTACTACGGCTCGGCCTGGGACGGCATCTATACCCTCAGGCTGGACCCCGCGACCGGCCTGGCGCTAAGCAACGGCGACAGAGGCAAAAGAATAGCCAACAGGGGCTTCACCGCCGGCAAATACAACGGCAATATCGAAGGTGCCGAGGTGGTGTATAACAGCAGCCTGCAGAAATACTTTCTGTTCATCGCCTACGACTGGCTCGAGACCAAATACAACACACGCGTGATGCGGGGCGACGCGCCCGACGGCCCCTTCTACGACTACGACGGCGCCGACGCCAATACGGACGCCGACCACGGCCCGATGATCGTCGCGCCCTATCAGTTCACCGGCCACGGTGGCTGGCAGGGGGTCTCCCACTGCAGCGTATTTCAGGATGACGCCGGACAGTATTATATTGCAAACCAGGGAAGACCCGGCGTGAATAAATATTTTATGGACCTTCAGGTTCGCAAGCTATTTTGGACCGCGGATGGCTGGCCGGTAGCCTCCCCCGAGCGCTATGCCTGGGAGGACAACGCCGCCGTCCCACAGGACAGCCTGACCGGCAGCTGGCAACAGATCGTACTGGGCTACCACGTAGTGCCGGGATATCAGAACGAACAGCTGTCACCCGACTTCCAGGTCGCGGTCCCGCTGACGATCTCTGCCGACGGTACGCTCAACAACGACCCGGCAAGCAAGTGGACCTACTCCAATGGATGGCTGCAGTTCAGCTGGAGCAACGGCTTCACCGACAAAGTATTCGTACAAAAAGGACGGGACTGGGAGAATCAGCGGAATACGCTCATCTTTACAGGCCTCAACAATAAAGGAACCGCCGTCTGGGGCAAAAAAAGCAAAAGCTAACATGACAAGAAAGATTTGTACACTATGGATGTGTTTATTGGCCGGTCTCTCACAAGCGTCCGCGCAGCCACTAATCAAAAACCGGCCAGCATCGGACCTTATCACCATCAGGCTGGACCAGCCCGGCGCTAAAATATCCCCGACCATGTGGGGTATCTTCTTTGAAGATATTAACTTAGGCGCCGACGGCGGCATCTACGCCGAGCTGGTCAAGAACCGTTCCTTCGAGTTCAACAAACCCCTCATGGGCTGGACCATAAAGGGCAACAAAGTAAAAGAAGGAGACCTCCTCATCGTCAACCGCAAAACCCTCAACTCCGCAAACCCACGCTACCTCCACGCCACTATAAGGAACGCCTCCACCGGCGACGCCGGCCTCCTCAACGAAGGCTTCCGCGGAATGGGCTTCAAAAAAGACCTTCGCTACGACTTCTCGGTAATGTACCGGCAACCCACAAGAGGCGTCCGCCTGCATATTCAGCTACAAGACTCCTCCGGAGACGTAATTGGCGACACCCTGCTGACACCAGCCGCAACCGACACCTGCTGGCACAAAGCCCAGGTCAGTCTCCACTCCTCCCGGACCGAACCAAAAGGGAAAATGATGATATGGCTGGAAGGTACCGGAGAGATCGACCTCGACATGATCTCCCTCTTCCCCTCCGACACCTGGAAGAACCGACCAGGCGGCCTGCGCGCCGATATGGTCCAGCGACTGGCCGACCTCAAACCAGGCTTCATCCGTTTCCCCGGCGGCTGCATCGTCGAAGGCTTCGACCTTTCCAACCGGTACCAGTGGAAGAAGACCATCGGCCCCATCGAGGACCGCCAGCTGATCATCAACCGCTGGAACGTCGAATTCCCCCACCGGCCGACCCCGGACTATTTCCAGACCTTTGGTCTGGGCTTCTTTGAATATTTCCAGCTGGCCGAAGACATCGGCGCAGAGCCCCTGCCCATCCTCAACTGCGGGATGGCCTGCCAGTTCAACTCCGCCGAGCTGGTGCAGCTGGACGAGCTGGACCCCTATATCCAGGACGCGCTCGACCTCATCGAATTCGCCAACGGCGACACTACCACGAAATGGGGACGGGTCAGAGCCTCGATGGGCCACCCCGCACCATTCGGATTGAAGATGATGGGCGTCGGCAACGAGAACTGGGGCCCCCAGTATCTCGAAAGACTCCAGCTCTTCACCGCGGCGATCAAATCCCGATACCCCGACATCCGCCTGGTCAATTCCTCAGGCACCGATCCCGACGGAGAGCGTTTTGACTTCCTCAACAGCCGCCTCCGGGCCATGCACGCCGATATCATCGACGAACACTACTACAGGAGTCCCGAATGGTTCCTGAAGAACGCCGGCCGCTATGACGCCTATCCCCGGAATGGGTCAAAGATCTTTGCAGGCGAATACGCGGCCCAGGGCGTCAAGACCACAAGCCCCGACAACCGCAACACCTGGCAGACCGCCCTCGCAGAAGCCGCTTTCATGACAGGCCTCGAGCGCAACGCCGACGTCGTGACGATGGCGTCCTACGCCCCCCTGTTTGCGCATATCGACGGCTGGCAGTGGACCCCCGACCTGATATGGGTCGACAACCTGCGGTCTTACGGAACCCCCGACTACTACGTCCAGCAGCTGTTCTCGCGGAATAAAGGCACACAGCTCGTCCCCGTCGAGCTGGACAACAAGGCGATCGAAGGACAGGACAGCCTCTACGCCTCTTCTTGTCTCTCCGGAGAGGACGAACTTATAATCAAACTCGTAAACGTAGCCAGCGTCCCCAGGAATCCTACCCTCTCGTTCGACGGTCGTCGGAGACTCTCATCACAAGCCACCATCACAGTCCTCCAAAGCACAAACCTGGATCAATCAAATAGTTTCGACAACCCGACCAGCGTCGCGCCAAAAGAGTCAACCCTTCACATCACCGGTAAAAAACTCCCGGTCACCCTACAACCCTGGTCTGTCAACGTAATTCGCATACCTCTGGGCAAATGAAATTGCTCACCGTCTATATAACCCTATTCATATGTACGGCAGCCGCAGCCCAAGATTACCACTGGGAAGACAAAGGCAAGCTCATCCAGTCCTTCCCCGGCCGCGATATGTGGAACGCGATCGACCCCAACCTGGTCATCGACAGCGCCGGCACACCCTGGCTGACCTTCGGCTCCTTCTGGGAAGGCATAAAATTAGTCAGGCTCAACCCCGACCTGGTCAGCATCGCCCAACCGGAAGAATGGCACACGATCGCCCAGCGTCCCCGGGATTTCTCCACACCCGACACCTCCGCAGGGACCGCAGCGATAGAAGCCCCCTTCATCTTCCGCCACAAAGGATACTACTACCTGTTCGTGTCATACGACTACTGCTGCCGCGCGGAGAAGAGTACCGTGGTCAATCCCTGATCACCTTTTTCCCCAACCATATTTTTTCCTGTTTCCCCGACAGTGTTTTTTCCGACAATAGAGAGGTGCCATGCATGCCCACCGTCTTCAATCCATTTTTTCACTTCTAATCAATTCATTTATGGCAACTCCCAAGCTCTCAATCAAAACCCTGACCGCCAACCTCGAGATCCAGGAGCTGAATCCCAAGTTCTGCTATCACTTCACGAACTGTTTTGGGTACACCATCCTCTGCGGATACTGCTCATTCCAGCATACAATAATATGCCCGGAGAGAAGCGTACTCTGCCGTATCCCTTCAGCCTGCCCCGCCGGGTCCATCGACCCCACTACCTGGCAGGAAGGCACTATCTACGAGGAAATAATCCCCTATCTGGACATCCACGAGCTGGACGAGCTGAAAAAAGGCCTCCAGGTGTTATCAGAAAAGATCGACAAGGAATTCAAACCCGCGAAGGCAAAGCAGCTGGACACCCTCGAAACAGCGCTGAACGCGACCCTCAAGGAAGTGCAGGACCTAAAGAAAAAGACAAAATAAAATGTCAGTCCTGCGTTATATCCTTGATTCCAGCTTTCGTAGCAGCCCTGCGTACGAGCTGGTAGAATGGAATAATTTGAGCCAGCCGGAGCAACAGTCTCTGGCTGGCTTATGCGAAGACAAAGAAGCCTTTGGCATCTTTCGGCCGCTGGAAGCCAGCCCCCTGCTGAGCTACAAGGTTGCCTACAAAGAAGTCGCCCTTCTTTTTTATGCGATGCAACACCAGTCCACCCTTCCCGCCTATACCCGCACTCAGGACAGCGAAGCGCTCAATCAGCAGATCGCCAGACTCGTCATGGAAGGCATACTGCAGATCAGGAAAAAAGACGGGTTTGTCTCCGGCGCCGCCGCCCACGACATACTCTACACAAGCACAGCCAGTTCGATCAAAACCACCAATCTCTCACTAAACGCGCTTCGCTATGTCGCTCATCTTTCAGCGTTGGATATTCGCGCAATCGCCAGCCGGCTATATTGTTACAATACAATGCCCATTCTGGCAACTTCCCGTATTGACGTAGCAACCTTTTTAAAGCTTAACGACGACAACTGCCTGAGACGCAACTTCAACAGGATGAGCTCCAATGGCCATTGGATCAGCTGGTCCCGCAAAGGGATAAAAAGCCCGCCCGGCAAAAACTCCCGAACCTACAAGATGTACATAAGTCCGATCCTCGACTTCCTGCCCGAAACCTTTCAAAAAAGCATGGAGATACTCTCCGCCTCCAAAGCATTCAGCTTTAAGATCGGCAACGACTACCACGGCCTCGTACGACCCGACAAGATGGTGGTTTATTTTTCTCAGCAGGAACACCTCCTGGCAGCAGCGGCCGGGCTTCGACCCGCTCTATCCGGCATAAAGCCCCAGGGAGTCCCCTTTACCGCCCAGCTGGATGACACGGGCCTGTTGTCATGGGGAGTCGACCCGCCAGGCAGGGACGTCCTCGAAAATTTCGAAGGCGGCAGCTGGAGGGCCAGGATCACCGAACTCCTCGCCGCAGCGATCGCCCAGGCCGCCGCAACAGGACTGCAGCCACACGAGATAGTCGACTACGCCCTCAACAGGATCGGACTCGAGGGCATCGATACACACACATGGATACCCGAAAAAAATATCTGGAACAACTAGTAAAACTATTTGATATGGCAGCCAATGATCTTTATATCTTACCAAAGGACGTCCGGGTGATCCCGGTAGCCGAGCTGGGAGAACAGACCAGGTCCAAATTCACCTATGACGAGGATGACCACGTGATCATCTACCAGCACTCCAGGATGCCGAGTAAAGTGATCGGAGAAGGAGTGGCCTCCCTGCTCAATGAATTCAGAGACCCGAGATCCCTGGTGCAGGCGATATTCAATTTCTCCGTCGCCCGCGAGCTCGACCCGCAGGCAACGCTGGACCAGAGCTATTCCTTCCTGACCACGCTGAGGAAAGAAGGCTACCTGATCCCGTATTCAACAGATACAGAACGCGACGGCAACTATCGCGAGCTGCTTTCTCCCGGAGACCTCTTCAACGGCTACGAGGTAGTCCAAAAGATACAGGGCCTGTCCGATACCCAGGTATTCAAGGTCAGGGACCAGCAAGATCACACCTTCGCGCTGAAGGTCCTGCTGTCGGCCACGGGGTCCCCCTCCGCCCAGTTCCACAACGAGATCACCACCCTCCTTCACCTCGACGGAAAAGTAAATCCGACGCTTATCGACCACGGACAGCACGAAGGACATTCTTATATCCTGCAGGAATGGTGCGAAGGTCTCCCCTGCCTCATGGCCGCCGAACAATATCGCCCCCTCACCAACCCCGAAAACCTCTCCCACATCATTGAAATGGCAAAGAACATCCTGCTGGCCTATTCCCATCTGCACCAGCAGGGCGTGATCCACTCGGATATCCACACCGGCAACATCATCGTCCTGCCGGATAATTCTGTTAAGATCATTGACTATGGCCTGGCAAGATTTGCGACGACAGAAAAGGGACCGCAGCGCGGAGGAGTGGGTTTCTTCTTCGAACCCGAGTACGCCAGGGCCATCCGTTCCAAAACACCCCCGCCCCTTTCCAGTTTCGAAGGCGAGCAATACGGCCTGGCAGCCTTGATCTTTCTCCTGCTTACCGGCGAGACCTACCTTCCCTTTTCTCTCGAGAACGACGAGCTCTTCCGCCAGATCGCAGAAGACGAGCCCCTGCCCTTTTCAAAATTCGACCTCGATATCGATCCCACGATCGAAAAGACCATACAAAAAGCGCTTTCCAAAGATCCTGAAGACCGGTACCCCTCCGTCGCCGCCTTCGCCGAAAAATTCACCTCTCACCGTAGCACGACCGCTCAACCTAACGATCCGGTCGAAAACCTCATCAGAAAATATGGCTGGCAGAGCCGGCTTATCGAACAGGGCCTCCACCTTGCTCCCACCTGCTCCGTCAACCTGGGAGCCGCCGGTATCGCATATATGTTCTATCGGATGGCCTGTATATCCAATGACCCAAATCTCCTGACAGCCGCAGACGTCTGGGCGAATCACGCCAAGGCCTACCTGAAAGACCGCGAGTCCGCCTTTTACTCCAGGGAGCTCGATCTCAACCCCGCGACGGTAGGCAACACCTCCATCTATCATACCGCCAGCGGCGTCCAGCTGGTCCAGTCCCTTATCAGCTATGCAATGGGAGACTACTATACGCTGAACGACGCCCTGACCAAATACCTCGCTGAAATGTCCGTCCCCTGCGACAACCTCGACCTCGCGCTGGGCAAGTCCGGCATGCTCCTCGGATGCGCCCTTATCCGGGAGAATATTCCCATGGACGCGTTTCCCGCGATGGCCGACGCGTTCAACAAAGCAGGCGACCAACTACTGGAAGACATCTGGGCCCAGCTCGACACCAATCCTGCCGTCCCCTATTACGGCGTAGCCCACGGCTGGGCCGGCTTCTTATACGCCACCGCCAGGTGGGCCGCCGCCACAGGCCGCACGCTTCCCCCCGGCTTCGACGCCCGCATCGACCACCTGTTGAATTGCGGCCTGACAGAAGGGCAACAGACCAGGTGGCCGCTCACGCCACGCGAAAACACCAGCTGGCCCGGCTGGTGCCACGGCAGCGCAGGCTATACTTTCTTATGGACAACCCTCTATAAAATGACCGGCGATGAAAAATATATCGCAACAGCAGAAAAAGCAGCCCGCCATTTCTGCTCTGACGCGGCCATTACCAACGGCAGCCTTTGCTGCGGCCTCTCCGGCATGGCCTATGCCCTGCTGAATCTCTACAATACCACTTCCGCTCCTGTATGGTTAAAGCACGCAGGGCTGATAAAAGACCGGGTCCGAAAATATATTCACCACCCTTCCATGCGTCCAAATAGCCTGTACAAAGGAGACATAGGCGCCGGCCTGCTGCTGGCCGAGATCGCCCGGCCCGGACTCGCCCGGATGCCCCTGTTCGAATAACGAACTCTCATACCACCGTAACGACCCGACATCATGGCACAACACCTGCTCTCTTCCGCTGCGACCCGACTTCACGGCGCAACACCTGCTCACCCCATAGCGATCCCGCTTTGCGGCATAACATTTGTAAATGTCATGGGACTTCATGTCAATTTCATCTATCGGCATCCCCTGAAAAAAAATTGAACGATAATCTTGCCTAGTTTTGAGTAAGCAGACAATCAAATCAAAAACATATGAGCAAGATCACGGTAAAAGACGGAACAGAGATCTATTACAAAGACTGGGGAACGGGACAACCGATCGTTTTCCACCACGGCTGGCCTCTGACAGGCGATGACTGGGACGGACAGATGATTTTCTTCCTGCAGCAGGGTTTCAGAGTGATCGCGCACGACCGCCGCGGCCATGGAAGGTCGAGCCAGACAGACGTCGGTCACGACATGGACACCTATGCAGCCGACGTCGCCGAGCTGACAAAGGCCCTCGACCTGAAAAACGCTATCCACGTCGGTCACTCGACCGGTGGCGGCGAGGTCATTCGTTATGTTGCAAAACACGGCGCGGGTCGCGTCGCCAAGGCAGTGCTGATAAGCGCGGTCACCCCGATAATGGCAAAGACCGCGTCCAACCCGGACGGTATTCCGCTATCCGTTTTTGACGAGATCAGACAGGGCACCGGCTTCAATCGTCCTCAGTACTTTCAGGACTTCACCATTCCCTTCTACGGCTACAACCGCCAGGGCGCAAAGATCTCACAGGGCGTCCGTGACAATTGGTGGCGCCAGGGCATGATGGGCTCCATCAAGGCACACTACGATTGTATCAAGGCCTTCTCCGAAACAGATTTCACCGAAGACCTCAAGGCAGTCGACGTCCCCGTCCTCGTCCTCCACGGCGAAGACGACCAGATCGTCCCCTTCCCCCTGACAGCCGTAAAGGCGGTCAAGCTGCTAAAGAACGGTAAGCTCATCTCCTATCCCGGCTTCCCCCACGGCATGCCGACCACCGAAGCCGCAACGATCAACAAAGACCTCCTGGCCTTCATCAAGTCCTAAGGTCCCTGATCACACCCAACGGGCCATCCCCCACAGCGGATCTTCTTCAACGGATCATCCCCTCACCGGGACACCCAGGGGACAAAACTATAAAGGACCCGCCCCCACGGCGGGTTCTCTTATTTTAATGCGGCTATTCCAAAAAAATCGGTAACTTATACAAAGATTTTTCCGCTATGAAACAGATCTTTACTATCCTGGTATCGATGGCGTGCCTCTCCGCTTTTGCGCAAACACCCACTTTCACCCCCGTATTCTCACCAGCCTTCACCCCCTTACCCTCCATCATAACCTTTCCGTCCTACAATAGTCACCCCTACCGCTGGCAATTAAAACCCTTCGCGAGCGTCTCCACTGGCTACCTCTTCTACAACGGCGGCAGCGCCTCCTACCTCTCCGCCCCCGTCGGCCTCGCCCTCATCCGCCCCCTCAACCCCAACTGGACCGTCTTCGGCGCCGCAACCGTCTCCCCCGTAGCCGTCCAAACCAACCATCTCTGGACATCCCCCATCAACGACCCCTCCTACCACGGCTCCCCCTTCTCCTCCGGCTACAACCTCGGCATCAACACCGGCATCCAGGGCGGCCTCATGTACACCAACCAGGATAAAACCTTCTCCATCTCCGGCAGCGTCCACCTCGAACGCAGCAGCTACCCTGTCTACCCCACCTACCAGTCCACCAACCGACCCGGCAAACAATAACCCACCCAGGATCCACCCCCCCGATCCCGCAATCAATAACCCACCACAAGGTCCACCCCCTTCCGATGACACCCGGGCCAAAATAGCTTACAACATTGCCAACCCCGCGAGGGACCCCAACAGTCAAATCATCCAATTTGCACCTAATAGCTGCAAAAACGATTGTTATGACAAGATTCCTCTCCCTCCTTCTCCTATTAACCATGACCATCGCGGCCAGGGCCCAGACCCAACGCGTCAGCGGCACTATAAAAGACGAGACCGGCGCCCCCATGCGAGGCGCCACCATTACCGTCAAAGGCACCGGACTCAGCGCGATGAGCGACAGCGCCGGCAGATTTGCCCTAACGGTCAACAGTACCCGCCCTATCCTCGTCTTCTCCTTCACAGGCTACGCAACAACCGAAATACCCGTCAATCACCACCCCACCATCGACGTCACCCTCAAACCCACCACCGCCAACCTCAACGACGTAGTCGTCATCGGCTACGGCACACAAAAGAAAGCAGACCTCACAGGCGCCATCGCCACAGTCACCGGCGCCGACCTCAACAAACGCATCGCCACCGACCCCACCCAGCTCCTCCAAGGCAAGCTGCCAGGCCTGTCCCTGACCCAGGCCTCCGGCGAGGCAGGCAACGAAAGCCCCACCCTGCTGGTCAGAGGCTACAGCTCCTACGGCTCTCCCAACGCCCCGCTGGTCATCGTCGACGGACTACCCGGCAGCCTCACCGCCCTCGACCCCCAGAACATCGAGTCGGTTACCCTGCTGAAAGACGCCGCATCCGCCGCTATCTATGGTAGCCGCTCCGCCAACGGCGTGATCCTCGTAACGACCCGACAGGGGTCCAACGGAAGATTCCAGCTGTCCTATGCCTACAACGACGGCATCACAAAAGCGACCGCGCTTCCTGACCTCGACTACAACTCGCTTGACTACATGACCATGTACAACCAGGCCGCGACCAATTCCGGATCCGCCACCCAGTTCACCGCAGCGCAGCTGGCGGCCTATACCAACCCAACCAACAAAACCCTGTACCCCAGCTACAACTGGCTGAAAGCCGTCATGCAAACCGTCAACGTACAAACGCACCACCTCGGACTCACCGGCGGCCGCAACGGCACCACGTATAATGTAGGCCTCGGCTACGTCGACCAGCCCGATATCATGATCGGCTTCAGCTACAAGAAATACAATCTGCAATTCAACCTGACCTCAAAGCTCAACGACAACGTAACATTCGGTACCAGCCTCACGGCGAACTACAGCACCCGCAACTACCCCGAAGACGGAAGCCAGGACCTCTTCCTGTCTACCCTCTCCCAGTCCCCCCTGTATGGCCCCTTCCTGCCCGACGGCTCCGGCAGGGTTACCGCCTATGCCTACCCGAATATCTCGCCCAACAAGAACCCCGTCGCCGTCGCCCGCAACTCGCCGGCAACAGTCAACGAGTTCTTCGAGCAGGCCAACGTCTTCCTGACGGTAAAAGTCCTAAAAGGCCTCGAATGGAAAACCAGTGGTGGCGTCAACATCGACTACCTCAAGACCTCGGTATATAAACCCGTCATCCCCCAGTATTCCTGGTTCGCGGGCCCCAACGACGCACCCGTCCGCACACTGGACGTAGGAGGCCAGGGCCTGTCGGTAGCGGACTCCAACTATTTCTACCCCGTAGCATATACGCAGCTGACCTACAGTCGCAACGCAGGCGACCACCACTTTAAATTACTCGGCGGCACCCAGATAGAATATTTCAAAGGCCAGCAGCTCAGCGGCGCGCGCGTGGTATTCCCCGACAACAGCCTGCAACAGCTCAACGCTGGCAGCCCGGGCGCACAGTCCAATACAGGCAACACGACCGAATGGTCCCTGCGCTCCTATTACGGCAGGCTCAACTACGACTACCAGGACAAATACCTGCTGGAAGCCAACGCTCGTTATGACGCCTCCTCCCGTTTCACGCCGGAGCATCACTGGGCATTCTTCCCCTCTGTGTCCGTGGGATGGGTGGCCTCTAAAGAACACTTCTTCGACCACGTCGACTGGCTCAGCAATCTAAAATTCCGTGGGTCCTGGGGCAACTTAGGCAACCAGAATATCGGCACCTATCCCTACCAGGCGGTATACGTACCCAGCTATCCCTATCCCTACACGCCTTCGACCCTGGCATCCGGGGCCGTACAGACGACCCTTACAGACAAGAGTATCAGGTGGGAGACGACACGCGTTTTCGACTTTGGCACCGACCTATCGGTATTGAACAACCGCCTCAGCCTAACATTCGACTGGTACAACAAGCTGACCTATGGCATCCTCGCCCAGCAGGTGCTGCCCTCGTATATAGGTCTGGTACCTCCGTACATCAACAACGGCAAGATGCGGAACACCGGCATAGAGCTGTCTGTTCAGTATTCCGACAAGATCGGGGAGTTCAGCTATTCCGTAGGCGGCAATATCCAGCACAACAAGAACCTGCTAGTTAAGTATGGCGCGCCAAATATCGGCACCACCACGATCGACATCGAAGGGCAGCCCTATGGCAGTTTCTTCCTCTACCAGTACGCAGGCATCTTCCAGTCGGCCGACCAGATCTCCAAAGCACCCTATCAGCCCTATAAACCTGTCCCCGGGACATTCCAGTTCAAAGACCTTGACGGCAATGACTCCATCACGGCAAACGACCGCGCAGTCGTCTCGGGCATCTTCCCCAAATACGAGTATTCGTTCAACCTCAATGCAGGCTGGAAGAATTTCGATCTCACCGTCTACCTGTACGGCTCGCAAGGTCAAAAACAATACGTCACGGGCTGGGGCATACAGCCCTTCAACCAGGGCTCCGTACCCACAAAAGACTGGCTCAACGCCTGGACGCCCCAGAATCACAGCACGACAATGCCGCTGATATATATAACGGGAACAGGCAACGCCAGCAGCAATATTAGTACCCCATCCACATATTATCTAAAGGACGCCTCCTTCCTCAGAATAAAGAACGTACAGCTCGGGTATAACCTGCCGGCAAGTATAGCGCGCCACGCAGCCATGAGCAGCCTGCGCCTGTATTTCGCGGGAGACAACCTCTTCACCTTCACCAAATTTCCCGGTCTCGATCCGGAAAGGGTCGTCACCAATTCCCGGTACGTCGCACATCCGCAGAACAAGGTATTCTCGTTCGGAGTAAAAGCCGTTTTCTAATCATTAAATCGACGCTGTTATGAAGACTCTTAATATATTGACCGTTCTCCTCCTGCTCGCCGGAATATCAGCCTGCAACAAATACCTGGATAAGCAGCCGCTGTCTACGATACCCGCCGACAACTTCTGGAAAACGCAGTCCCAGGCGGACCTGGCGCTGGCCGGCATCTATAATTTCCTGGTGATCGGCAACAACGCGACCAGCGTCAGCACCGCGGGCGCCGGCTGGGGCGGCGGCTACATGTTCTGGGAGGCGATCTCCGACAATGCCTACACGCAGTCCAGCGGCGGCTCCTTCGGGAATATCTCTACGGGCGTGATAGAAGCCACGACGGGCGGCATGCAGTCCCAGGCGTATACCGTTTCATATCAGGCGATCGCCGCCTGCAACAGGCTGTTGGCAAACATCGGGACGGTAGCCATCGACACCGCCACCATGAACCAATACCGCGCAGAGGCAAAATTCTTTCGCGCGTATTACTATTTCCTTTTGACCCAATTATATGGGGATTGTGTCCTCACCCTGCAGCCGCTGAGCAACGACAACGCCAGCGCCACCCTGCCCAGAACGAACAAAGCCATCGTCGTCGACACGATACTATCCGACCTCTCCTTCGCAGCCGCGCATCTCCCCAACACCGCTTACAACGGACACGTCGTCAGAGGCACCGCCCTCGGCTATATGGCCAAGGTCCAGTTAGCCACCGGCGCCTGGCAGCAGGCGGCGGCCACGGCGCAGACGATCATCAACGAACACCGTTTCAGTCTCTATACAGGGGGATATCGCAATCTCTTCTTCAAAGCGGGCCAGAACGGCAATCCCGAGATCATGTTCTCCGCGAACTATCTGCCACCCAATCTCTACAGTCCCTCCGACTGGCTGTACTCTTACGTCAACTCGATACAGGTACTCCAGCCGCTGGTCAACGACTACGAGTGTACAGACGGGCTGCCGATAACATCATCGCCGCTGTACAACCCCAGCAAGCCTTACACCAACCGGGACCCGCGTCTCGCGGCGACCATCCTTGTTCCCGGCGTCCTCCGCGGCACAACCGCCAATACCGTCTTCAACCCCACCACCGCGAGCCCCCCCGTCCCCAGCGGCTTCCTCCCAAAAAAGGGCGTAGACTCCACCCGATTCCCAACAACATACGCGACACAGAGCGACCAGAACTGGGTCTTCCTCCGCTATGCCGAAATACTGCTGACCTACGCCGAAGCCCAGAACGAAGCCGTCGGCCCCGACCCGACCGTCTATTCCGCGATCGACTCCGTCAGACAGCGCGCCGGCATGCCCATCCTACCCCCCGGCCTTTCCCAATCCGACATGCGTACCCGCATCCAGCACGAAAGGCGGATCGAACTCGCGATGGAAGGCCAACGCTTCTTCGACCTCAAGCGCTGGCGCCTCGACCGGACCCTCATCCCCCAGGTCAAAGACCCCACCAACGCCTACCGCACCTTCCCCCTTCGCGACACCCTCTGGCCCGTCCCCCAGTCGGAAGTCGACATCGCCAAAGGCTACAACAACACCGGCTTCTACCAGACCCCGGGCTGGAACTAGCCTCCTCCCGGGCAGCCCCCCGTTCCCTTATCCCCCGTTTCCTACCCTGCGGTCCTTTGTCCCTTTATCCCCCCGTCCCTTATCCCCCCGTCCCTTATCCCCCGTTCCCTTACCCTCCGGTCCTTATCCCGTTCCCTTATCCCGTTCCCTTATCCCCCGGTCCCTTATTCCCCGGCCCCTTATTCACCGGTCCCTTATTCACCGGTCCTTGTCCCCCGATCCCTTACCCTCCGGTCCTTATCCCGGTCCCTTATCCCCCGGGTCCTTATCCCCTGTTCCCTTATCCCCCGGTTCTCTTATCCCCCAGACCCTTCCCGTCAGGTCCCCTACCCCGCCGTCGCCCTGCCGTTATACAAAGATGGATATGCCCGATAATGAACAGAAACTGTGCGCATATCGTGCAGCTTCTTTTATGAGCTGGTGAATAATTCGTTGTGCAACAATGAGAACCGCGATTGGCTCCTTTGTTGTTATGAAAAAAAACAACTCTTTGCACATGAAAAATTTGCGAGTTTATTATTTCGGTTTGTTATGGATCGTAACAATGATGATAAGTTCATGCGCGCCCTCGCCAAAATCAAATGAGCCTATCCCGGCGAGTTTCTTACCGGCGGATATAACAACGGTTGACCATCTCGTTGCCGCTTTTATGAACAAGTATAACATTCCCGGATTGTCGTTCACCATTGCCAGAAAAGATAGCATTAAGATCGAGCGGTGTTATGGCTATGCCGATAAAGACGCAGAGCAACTGATGACCTCCCGCAACCGTTTCCGGATTGCCAGTATCAGCAAGACCTTTACTGCTACGGCCATCATGAAATTAGTCGAACAAGGTAAATTACACCTGCAGGATAAGGTATTCGGGCCAGGCGCAATTCTCGGAACTACATACGGAACTTATCCCTACAAAAGATGGGTGGAGGAAATTACGGTGGAGCATTTATTGGAGCATTTGGGCGGTGGGTGGGCTGATTTCGGTGATCATAAGATGGAGGACCAGGGTAATGACCGGGATCCGGTGTTTCTGCATCGTGAGATGGGCCTGGATGCGCTGATCGGATGGACCCTCGATAATCAGCCGCTTAAGTATGAACCTGGCACCCACTTCCAATACTCTAATTTTGGGTTTGACCTGCTGGGCCGGGTGATCGAAAAGATAACACGGATGAAATACGAAGAATATGTCCGTAGGGCCGTGTTGCAGCCCTGTGGAATAACGGATATGCAGCCGGGAGGCAATACCCTTGCTGAACGACTACCCCGCGAAGTACGTTATTATGACAAGGAAAATGATCCTTACGCGTTGTTTGACTGGCAAAGACTGTATTCGAACGGAGGATGGATTGCCACGCCCACCGACCTCGTAAAATTCATCATACGGGTAGATAAATTTCGACAAAAGACAGACATATTGGAACCGGCCACACTGGACACGATGTTTTCACCACCCGCGGTTAACCCATACTACGCCAAGGGATGGTTTGTAAACAAATACGACGATTACTATCATGGCGGCGGCTTTCCGGGGCTACAGTCCCTGGTGGTCAGGACGCACGATGGATTTTGCGGATCCGTGATCGCAAATACATGGTCCTATAAAGCCGTTTTCGGCAAAAAGTTGGATGAGTTAATGTTCCAGATACTGCGGGCAATAAGCTACTGGCCGAATGGTGAAATATAGCAGAACATAGCCGATGGTCTATTGCTTCATCGCCCGTTCCCCGACATGGTACCCCACGGTTTTACCCCTCCCCCAGTCCCGCATACATCTCCGGCCAATAGCGATTGGGGGTCTTTTCCTGTAGGATTCTGCGAAGACGCATTAGAAGCGACGGTGTATCGCGGAGCATGCCTTTCATGATCCGACCGACTACCCGGGCGCTGACCAGCGTTAGATAATCCGGATCTGCAGTAACATAAAGGTCCGGCACATCTGCAAAATCCGTGAAGATCGCTTCTGTTGCCAGATAAAAGTAGGCCTTTAGGATATGTTCGATATCACTGATATCTTTTGTCCTGGAAGGATTGTCGGCGTTGGCAAACAGCTTTAAAAGTATGATCCCTTCTAAAGAGCATACTTTTATCTCCACCGCATCAATTGTCAACATGGTTGCCGTTGGCATTACTTCTTTAAACCCTGGAACGTCCAGGACAAACGGCCGTGGCGTATCCACCCGCACCTCGCCGTCTAACCCTTCGATCTGGCCGAAAGGTAGCAAGTCCACCTCGATCGCTTGTTTGTACAACAGCTTGATCGCAAGCGTTTCATGAGCAGTAAATACACCGGTGGCAACCAGCGCTTGTTTCACTTGCTCGAATTCCCGCTCTGAACCTACCATAATCGCAATATCGACATCCTTTGTAGCACGCCGCGGCGTATGCTCTGGTGTTGCGGACAAGCGAATATCTCTTGCCAGTGCTCCCACCACAAAATAGTCGATACCTAATCCTTTTACCACTTGGCTGAAGACCACCAGAAGTTCCAGTATAAGCGCTTGCTGAAAGAATTCACCCTGCGACATAGTTAGTTCTGATTTTTTCGGCGATCTCCCAGCACCGGCTATCGTTGCTGTTACGCAGATCAGCGTAGGCTAATAAGGGAGGTACCGCGCTGGTGACAACGGCAAGAGCCGGCGAGTCCTGCCAGAATTTCTTGTATATGATAATATTTCCACCCTCATCTGGTACAATGCGGAGCTTTTTGACCAACTCATTGGCCGGTTGATCTGTGTAGAGCGTAAAGGTTTCGGGCACCAGCTGCTGAGTATACAGCTCGCCGGCAGGTTCTCCTCCCCAGTACATTCCAGCTGGCAATTGCCTGGGCCAGTTTGTAGAGGGAGAGAGAAAGCTAAACGTCCCCATCCTTAAACGCCGTTGCAACGTGACAGGAAAAATCTCTGCCCATCGCATGGCCAATCGCCCGCGAAGTAAATGGAATTGCCGTCCTTGTAACCATGCTTCGTCATTCTGCCATCCTTCTTGTTCAAGCTCCTCCAGCAACGGCCGGATACTACCTAGTGCGATCCCGGCAGCATTCGATAATTCACGATAAGTGGCGCCGACAAGCGTTGTATCCTGCAACATAGCAAATAGCAGCTTGAGCCCCGTTGCCGACCATAATCTTCCCTCTTCCGGACGGCGTGCTTGTTTTACTTGCTGATCATTGATGAACAGATACATTCGGTCGTTTCTAATAAAGCAGTTGCCAGCGACTTCCAGGTAATTGATCCCGTTTTGTCTGAATTTTTCCTTTGTTGGACCGGGGATATATTGAGAGACAAACAACCAGTGGTCTTTTCTCGTGCCAAATTGCTCCAGTAAGGAAGGCAGGATACCTGCCCGCACTTCTCCTTTAACCTCCACATTGAATTCTTCGTCTCCACCCACCGGAGTCTTCATCTGGATTCGGGCATCGATCCGGCTTTTACCATCCCGAATCTGGTTTCCCAGCAGCTTTATATGCACGCCCGTTAGGTTCGTAAAGGCCGTAATAGCTTGACGAAGAATGACTTGTTCTTTTTCATGCGGATTGACAGAATTGTTCATTTTTAGTGCCTGTGCATGAATCATGCACACGTAAATATAATGAACAAACTTTTATCGACCAAATAATACCTATCTACCTAAGGCACGCAGATCGATCACGGTAGTTTCTAAGGGAGCCTGGGCGGCCGTCCGATTAATTCCTACCTTCATCGCCAAACCGCCCACATGCCCACCCCCATCGACCGCCACACCGCCTGGCAAAAACACCGCCACCTCTGGCGGCTCGAGACCGCCCCCCCACGCACCCTCCTGCTCAAGGAAGGCGAGATCTGCCGCAAGCTATACGTCATCGCCGAAGGCTGCGTCCGCCACTGGTTCAACCACGACGGCAAAGAGATCAGCTTCCAGTTCTCTTTCGAAGGCGACGTCGTCTACTCCTCCGAGAGCTTTCGAAAGAACATCCCCAGCACCTTCAGCATCGAAACCATCGAACCCGTCACCCTGCGCTGGCTCAGTCAGGAAGACATGCAGATCGTGCGCCAGGACCCCGAACTCTATCCCCTCATCATCGAAAGCGCCGCCGACAAACAGGCGATCTTCCAGCGCCATTTCTTTTCCTACCTCCGCGATACCCCCCAGCAACGCTACGAGAACCTCCTCCGCGACCAACCGGAGGTCGTCCGGCGCGTCCCCCTGCAATATATCGCGTCCTACCTGGGGATCACCCCCGTTAGCCTCAGCCGCATCCGCAATCGCGTCTAACCGCCGTCACGGCCCCTTATCCCCACACCTCGCCGAAAACCATCCCCCATCCTCTCCGCAAACCGCAAAACCGTCCCCCCATCCTCCCGCACCCCCCACCCCTCGCCGAAAACCGTCCCCATCCTCTTCGCAACCCCCCATCCTCGCCGCCCCCCCGCCACACCGCCGTTTTTCTTAACAATTGTAAAATAAAATCCCACTAACAAACCTGATCTTTGAAAAACAACACCACTACATGCAACTCCTCCAGGTCATCCCCAAGATCTTCTATTCAGACATCCGTCACGGACTGGCGCTTTTCATCGACACCCTCGGCTTCCAGGTCTCCTGGCACGACCCCAACCCACCTTTCTATGTCATCAAACGCGACACAGTCACCCTGATCCTCTTACAGGAACCCGACATGGCCAGGCTCGACCGCCCGGAGATCCGCATCTCCACCGACGACATCGAAACCCTGTACAAAGAGGTCAACGAAAAAAACCCTCGCCTCCTGCATCCCAATTCCAGGGGTATCAAAACTCAGCCCTGGGGACTCAAAGAATTTGCACTAAAGGACGACTCCGACGTATGCGTGATCATCCAACAGCCCGCCAATGAATAAGCAGACCGGCAGCGCCACCGCCGTCGGAGCCGCCGCCCTCCGCGCAGCGCACCAGCTATTCGACAAAGGAGAAAAATTACTAACCGACGAGCCCATCATAAAATTACTCGGCCCCCAGTCGATCGATCACCTGACCCGGCGAAAAGAAGACTTCTTCCGACGCGGCAGCATCGCCATGCGGACGCACATCATCCTGCGAAGCCGCTATGCAGAAGACTGCCTGTACGAAGCCCACTGGCGCGGGGTCCGTCAATACCTCCTGCTTGGCGCCGGCGTCGACACCTTTGCCTGGCGCCAGCCGGCCTGGGCCCATGACCTCCATATCATCGAAGCCGACCAGTCCGCCAGCCAGGCCAACAAGCTGCGACTCATAGAAAATGCAGGCCTCCCCCACCCTAAAAACCTATCCTTCTTAAAGATCGACCTCGAAACCGACGACCTGACCACAACCCTTGCCGAAAGCCCGCTCGACCCCACATCACCCGTATTTATCTCCTGTCTCGGCGTCCTCATCTATCTCCGGCGCCCCACGGTCAGCCGCATCTTCCGCGCCCTCGGAAACCTGCCCAAAGGCAGCGAATTCGTCTTCACCGCCTCTATCAAACGCTGGAACCCTTTCATGATCTTGTCCGCTGCACGCGTAGCCGCCGCCGGCGAGCCCTGGCTCACGTACTTCAGACCCGGCCAGCTCGAACAAGAGCTAAAAGCCTGCGGCTTCACCCGCATCGACTGGCTCACAGCCGAAGAAGCCACCCGGCGCTATTGGACCAACAGCTCGATCTCCTTACCACCCCCCAGGAACTGCAGCCTCGTCCGCGCGGTGGTATAATGGCACAAGCTCACTCCTTCAATAATTTCCGCTCCTCAACCGTCAGTTCCCCCACCACAGGCGTATAATTCACATCAGGAATATACCACGGCTGCCGCTCATAGTACGCCTGAATCTCCGGCGATTTAAAAACATACCCCCTTCGCGCGAACGGCAGGTTGTGCAGAATCTTCTTCGACTGCTCATCTGCCGCTTCCGCGGGGAAACCCGAATCGACCGAAAAGGGCAGCTCATCGATACGATAGTCGAACTTAAAAGGTCCATCACCCTGATGCTTACCCGTCGATTTCTGGTAATAGTAATAAGAGCTCGCCGAACTAAGATAAAGCTCACCGCCCGGCTTAAAATTCGTTTTCTTAAAAACCAGCATCCCCTTATGGACAAAGAACTGCGATACCCGCGGCTCCTTCCCGTCCCCATATTCCGCATCCCGTTCGATCCGCTTCCCCACCCCCGTCATCGTCCACTCCGATGCGTGCCGAAAAAAAGTCTGGGAGATCGATAAGTCCTGGTAATCCCCCATATCGATCTGCAGCGTAAAATCGTCTATCTGGCGGTTGGCCCAGCGTTTCGCCGCCGTAAGCACGTACTGCAGACTATACCTCTCCGAGATCGAGCTGGAAAGGTCCACGATATAGGTATGCTGTAGGACATTCACTCCCTTGTGGAACAAGGCACGGAAATGATACACATAAAAGAAATCAGGCGGCCCCTCTTCATCGGCTTCCTTATTGGCCTCGGCAAGGGATATGGTCCTGTACTTACCTTCCCGGTAATAGCTTTTATCCTTCACAAGCGTCACCTGCCACGGCACAGCCGCCCCATTCAGATTGACCGTAAACCGTGAAATATACGGTTGCCCATTCTTCCCAATGCTCCGGTCAGCATCCCCATACGGCGAGAAGGCCTCAAAACCCACCTCTATCGTCTTATCCTGTTTGGGATTGAAGAACTCATAATACACCGTTATCTCCGCCTGCATCTTGCCGACCCTGTGAATGGTCAGTATCTCTTTTTGAACAGTAATATCCGTCTCGTACATCGGGATCAGCTGATTCCCATTGACCCTAAAGGCGCCGTCATTACCACGGCAAAAGAGGACCGAAAAAGATAGAACGAGGAGAAGGTAAAATTTTAGGTTCATAGAGATCACTTATGTGCTTTTAGTACCCATGGAAAATAACCAGCCTCCTTCCACGCGCTATCCCAACAGCCATGGCCAAGCGTCGGATATTCCGTATAGGTGATGTTCGCACCGGCCGCTTTATAATAGCTGACAACATCCTCCGCCACAGAAGCGCTCGGCGCGCCATCCAGCCCACCTTGAAAAAGCCAGATCGGAATATGCAGCAAATCGGTAGCATAGGACTTATCCTTGATGGCGACTCCACTGATCGGCACGAACGCCGCAGTCAGCTGCGGATGAGACGAAGCAAATTCCCATGCAGCATACCCTCCGGAGGAGATACCACTCACCACCACCCTTGCCGGATCAACCTTTACCTGCGGCACCAGGTAGTTCGTGATCAGGGACGCAATAATATCCAGCTGCCCCTGCCCCCAGGTGCCCGGGCATTGCGGATACAAAAGAAAACCATCGAACACTCCACTGTCGACGGCATTCCCGTGTACATCCCCGCCATGCAACAGCTGATACTCGTTATCATAGACAGTTCCCGCTTCTCCCAGACCATGCAAAAACAGATACAGCGGATAGGTCTTCCCATCCGCAGCAGGGCTATAGCTTTTGGGGAACTTTAGGCGGAACGCCATCCCGTCGTAATAGTAACACTTGAACGCCGTGGTATTCCAGGCAACGCGATTGGTTTTCACCCATTTGCAAAGCGTACCGTACGGGGGCGGCGTTGGCGGATGCACCGCATCGAATATCACGATCGGATCCTCCGGGTTGAGGATGCCTGTCTGGGCTGTTCCCGAATGAGCTACCAGGAACAAAATGGCGAGGGTGAGGAGTCGGTTCATGATAGAAAGATACACCTTTATGGAAATTCCCCAATTCCGCATCCCGGCAAAAATGCAAGCCATGCTCCTCAACTACTGCCGGATCCTGATCCGAAGCCTCCGCAAAACCAGCCTCTACGCCTTCATCAATATCCTCGGGCTGGGCATCGGCATAGCCGCAATGATCTGGGGCATACAGGTATACCGCTTCAATACCAGCTACGACAGCTGGCACCCCAACCGGGATCATATCTTTCGCGTGCTGATAACAGTTGCCGGAGGCGAAGGCCTCAAAGGTCCATGCCCGGGCCCGCTGAGCGCAGCAGCCCTGAAAGACTACCCGGGCGTCCAGCAGGCCGTACGCTGGGAAGGACGCGGGCTCTCCATCCAGCCCAAAGGCGGCCAGCCATTCTCCGCACAAGTGCATTTCACAGACCCCTCCTTCCTGGACCTCTTCAGCTTCCCGATCCTCCGCGGTCAGGCCAACCTCACCGATCCGTCAACGGTAGTGATCACAGAAACAGCCGCAAAGAAATTCTTCGGCAGCGACAGCCGCAGCCGCAGCGGCAGCGGCAGCAACATCGGCAGCGACAGCACCACCGACCCCATCGGCAAGACCCTTACCCTTTATTCGGACCAGCCCTTCAAAAAACCATTGACCGTCACCGGTATCCTGAAAGACCCGCCAGCCAATTCCTCCTTCCAGTTCGAGACCCTGACCGCAATTGACAACTACTTGAATTTCGACGGGTCACAGCTGCAAAAACACGACTGGGCCCACATCTCCGCCGCAGTATTCCTGAAACTGGCCGACCCAAAACAGGCAACCCGCCTCTCCAGGGACTTCAACCGCTACATCCCCCTCGAACAGGCCGCACGGCAGGACCTCAAAGTTACCTCCTTTGCGCTGCAATCCATAAAGCAGACCGCTGCCCAATCAGGTGTCATCGACAAGAACGCCATGCTCGAACGACCCGGCGACGCCGGCGTCTACGCCCCGCTGATACTGGCCATCCTTATCCTGGTATCCGCCTGCCTGAACTTCGCCAATACCACGGTAGCGCAGAGCCGCAGAAGGCTGAAAGAGATCGGCATCCGCAAGGTCATGGGCAGCTCGATAAGGCAGATCATGATCCAGCAGCTCATGGAATGCGCCCTGATCGCCCTGCCCGCGATCGGTCTCGCCATGCTGCTCGACTACTGGTGGCTGCCGGTCTACAACGGCATGCTCATCCACACCGACGTCCACGCTTCGTACCTGCAAGACCATACGCTGCAGCTGCTGCTGGCAGCCCTCTTCACAGGGGTCATCCTGGTGTCCGGCGCATACCCCGCCTTTTACCTCAGCCGCTTCAACGCTACCAGCATCTTCCGGGGCGCCGTCCGTTTCGGCGGCACCAATCTCTTCTCCCGCTGCCTCCTGGGCCTGCAGATCGTCATCACATTCATCACCCTGATCACGTCGTTTGCCTTTGTCCGTAACGCGGCCTTCCAACGCGATTATGACTATGGCTACCGGCGGGACGATATCATGGGGGTATGGCTGCCACAGGGCGCCGACGGAAAGGTCCTCCGCGACGAGCTAAACCGCATCCCGGGAGTACAGCAGCTCGCCGGCGTACGCGACCAGATCGGTTTCTCCTACCATAGCTGGCCGCTCGGGGCCGAAGGCAAAAAAAGGGAATGCACCTACCTCGAGGTCGGACCGGGCTACACGGACCTCATGGGCCTGCACCTGGTAGCCGGCAGCCTCCCACAGGCCGTGCAAGGCGAACAACAAAAGATGCTGATAAATGAAAAACTCGCCTTCGCCATGGGTTGGACTCCGGCGCAGGCCATCGGCCGCTCCATCCGCAAAGACGCCAACACCACCTGCCTCGTCGTCGGCGTACTAAAAGACTTTACCCAGAACTCCTTCGGCGACCCCATCCAACCCCTGGCCATGTGCCTGATCAGCCCCGAACAGGCCTCACAATGGGTGATCCGCGCCCGGCCCGGTCATCTCGGCGAGGTCTACGACCGGACAAAAGCCATCTGGAGGCGGCTCTATCCGGCAACCCCGCTGAACAGCTATTTCCAGGACGAAGTCTCCGTCTTCACGATGCGACTCAACGCCACTATCACAAAGATATTCTCCGGCTTCGCCCTCATCTCCATCTTTATGGCCGCCACCGGCATGTTCGCCCTCGTCTCCCTGACCGTCCTCAAAAGGCTCCGCGAGATCGCCATCCGCAAAGTGGTCGGCGCCCGTGGCCGGCATATCTTCTGGCTGGTCGGCGGGGGGTACTGGCGGATTTTCCTGATCTCGGCCGCGGCAGGCTGCTCGATAGGCTTCCTCCTTTCCCGCCAGCTGATGGACATGATCTTCCGCATCAACGCAGGCGTCCGGCCGGACTCACTGGTCATCAGCTTCCTCGGTATCCTTGCGCTGAGCAGCGCAATCATCGGCTCGCGGGTGCTCTACCTGGCGCGCGTGAAGACGACAGACGTGCTGAAGACCGGATAGTCCGACCATCCGAGACCATACGCATACCGTATCCGATACACGACAAAGGTATTCAACAGTCCCCCCGTTAACATAAAGAGAAAATATCCTACCTTGGTAGACTGATATGTCATCCAGGTCCATACTCAAAGAATCTCCGCCGCTAAAAAAAGCCGATTGCTTCTCAGTCTTTGCCAGATACAAGACCGAGTTCGACTTCCCCGTGCACTACCACGAGGAATACGAGCTGAACTTTATCGAGAACGGTCGCGGCGTGAAAAGGATCGTTGGCGACAGCGTCGAAGAGATCGGCGACTGGGAGCTCGTGCTGATCGGGCCCAATATCCCGCATGCCTGGTTTACCCATAAATGCAAGACCGAGCTATTCGAGATCACGATACAATTCCACCGCGACCTGTTCCATGAGGTGTTTTTGAAAAGGACACAGGTCAGCAGTATCCGCACCCTCTTCGAACAATCCCTGAAAGGCATCCTTTTCTCCGAGGATACCATCAAGCGCCTGGCCCCAAAGCTCAAGGACCTGGAGAATCAGAGCGGCTTCGACTCCGTCATCGAGCTCATGTCAATACTCAATGAATTGGCCAAGGCCGAAGACTCGCGCTGTCTTTCAGGCGAAAAGATCTACAACGCAGATTATATCTATATGGACAGCGTCCGGATGGAGAAGCTGATCGATTTTATGAACGCCAATTTCCACCGCCCCGTGCGACTCGCAGAGGCCGCCGAGCTGGCTGGTATGGCGGAGACAGCTTTTAGCCGCTTCTTCAAGGCCCGCACCGGCGTCAACTTCGTGGACTTTCTCAACGATATCCGCCTCGGCCACGCCGTACGCATGCTCATCGACACCAAAGACCCCGTCACTGCGATCGCGACAGCCTGCGGATTCACCAATATCTCCAACTTCAATCGCATCTTCCGACGGGAAAAAGGACTCACGCCAAAAGAATTCCGTTCAAGACACGGCAATGTCGGCGAACGCCGGTTCTTCTAGGACTTTATGACGTTCACAGCGACAGGGTGCCCCTGGCTACAACGCCTTCACCGTGATCACATGCACCTTCGGCTGCGCCACCCTGTATAGCTCGTCGATCACCAGGTCCATTTCCTTTTGCCACGACGCCCTGACAGCGGGGTAACGGGCAGCGCGGTAATTATCCCTCTTCGAGGCGACGGCCCAGTCCGTCTTCGCCTTTGCAACGACCGAGTCCATGGCCACGTCGTTGTCCGCGTATTCGAGACCCAGCCCCCTGAAATAGTCGAACTGCAGCCAGTAGTAAGCGCGTAGCTTAGACTCCAGCTCCATCCGTCTCTCGTTGAGCCACAGCACGGACATGGCCTGCTCGTACTGCGGGGTGGCAGGCACCGTCGCGAGGTTGATCCCCCCACCCAATTGCTCGCCTGTCCAGACGCCGACGCGGCGCCCATCGATATGGACGGCATATTCCCCGCCGGCGAGACCCTTTATCGTCAGTCTTTCCTGGTTCATCTCTTCGGTGAATGGGATGACGTCCAGCGCCTCCGACTGACGGTGGGGGTTCTCGAAAAGGCGCGGGATAGTGTCTTGCGGGAAGGGAAGGGATGACGCGAGGTAGTCAAAGCGCAGCTGGCCCCTGGTCGCCGCGACATTGGATAGCCGGCAGTTCTCAGACCGGAGGACCCTTCCTGTCGCTGCATCGACGACGACATCCGCCACGGGCTTGCCGCCCATGCCCTGCTGCTTCAGAAAAAGCCAGGCCATGACGAAATGCCCCGCATTGCCGGGGTGTATCCTGTCCGGACCGGTAAGGGTAAAGGCCGTGTCCACCCGCTGCTGCCTGAGCGTGATCTCGGTCATGGGATGCAGGAAGTCGACATAGCCCCAGCGCTCCTGCACTGCCGCCTCCTGTTGAAAGGCCGCTATCTGCTGCATGGCGCGGCTCTTGCCGGGGAAATAGTTTTTGAGACCTTTGACAGTCTCGTCGTAGAGCGAGCTGCTGATCAGTATCTTCCTGGCTTGCGTATAATCCTTCAGACGCCTGCGGATGGTCTCGAAATAGCCGCGACTTTCGCGCACCTTTGCTTTTGCCGTGGAGTCGGCGTTGTTCTGCAGATACTCGAAATAGCCGGTGTCGTTCATGCCGAAGGTCAGGCAGATGGTCGTCGGCTTTTTGGCGAAGACGTCGTCGTCCAGGCGGGCCGCAATATTCTCGGCCCGGTCGCCGCCGATGCCGGCATTGTAGATGGTTGTTTTTCGGCCGGGATAATGAAGGATATAGTACAGCCAGATATAGGACTCGTAATAGCCCGCCTCCGTGATGCTGTTGCCGACGAAGACAACGCGCTCGTTGGGTTGGAAGGGTGCCAGGGTCTGAGCGAATGTCCGGCAGCCCATGAGCGCCACCGTCATTAACGTAACTACGTGCTTATTCATGTTCAAATTTTATTGTCCTTATTCCAAATGGTGGTATTTCAACCCGGACCCAGGCGCCCTGGCGGTCGCGGTGAATTTTCAGAGATCTTATTTTTCGACCGTCGAGCCGGACCTCCATGGCTGTATGCGGGACAAAACCGAGCCGCAGCATCCCAGGCCCACCACCGCCCTCCGCATTGAAAAGCCGTACGACCAGAGCATTCCCCTCACGCTGCACAGAAGAGACCTCCACACCCGGGTCCGGACGCAGCAGCCACCGGGACCCGCCTTCATCAACAGCTCCGACGATCAGGGGTTCCTTCCACTTCGTAGCGGCCGTCCATATCGCGGCCGAATCCCAGCGCCCCTTGTGGGGCAGCAGCGCATAGCTCACCTCGGTCGGGCCATCGATGGTATAGTTGCGGTAAAAGATGCCATTGCCCGAATATTGTACCGTCAGTCCCAACGGAATGCCGGGGCCGTGGACATAGCTGGTGGTGTGATCGGAGAAGAGGGCCAGGCCATACCCTCCTCTACCTTCGAGGTCGACCCAGTCGGTTATAACATTGTTCTTTATGCTGTCCCAGCGGTTGTAGAAGGTATTGTCGAGCCGGCTTTCGGTGACGTCGAAGGGTGCGCTTTTAAAGACCTTTTGCGAATCGAGGTTCGCAGGCAACAGCACGAGCAGCTTGCAACGGTCGTCGTAGTACGCCTTTCGCACCTCCTGGTCCTTCGGCACCTCGAAATATTCGCCGATGGCGGGGTTGCCCTTCCAGTCGATGCGCAGACGGACGTCGACCCTCGGCTCGCCGGGCCGGACCGTTATCTCCTGCGTGAAAGGATGACCAGCGATAAGGCCGCTCACCTTGACTACACCATCGGGAAATATCGCGATCCTGGCCGGTGTTTCGGTGCTGCTGCGGAAGCCGCCGTCGTTATAAAAATTGCCACGCAGCTCGCACAGCCCTTCGCCTGGCCGGACAAGCTCGCGGCCATCCACTATCCAGCTGGTGATCGCACCTCCTTTTGCGGGGTCAAGAACAATTTTATAGAGGTCCGATACTACGATGACTTTTCCGTCGGCGGCGCGGGCGCAGGTCACACGGGAAGCTGCGACCAGGGAATCCAGCCTATAGCTTGCATAACCCATGGGCGGCACTTCTGCGACAAACACACGGTCACCATACTTAACCCGCTCCTTTCGTGCAATACCCGTCGTATTGTATACCCGTACATATCGGGAGCCAGAACCCACCGAGCTGCTGATGATACTATCGGCGCGCGCGTCGGTATTTGCCGTCCATCTGTGCACCTTGTCGGCCCACGTGTCGCCAGGCTTGCCATTATAGGGCACTATCCAGCAGTCGTGGTGCTGCGACAGCAATAGCGTGCGCCAGGCTTCGTACAACGATGCCGACGGCCAGGCCGCGGATCGCCATACGCCCGCCATCGCCGCCATCTTTTCCGCCTGTATAACGAGGTTCTCGGAATGTCTTACGCTTTGGGCTATGCGCTGAAGTACCTGTGCCCCCCACATGAGCCCAACGAGGAGATCTTCCTGGGAGAAACGCCAGCTGGTAGTGGCGGGAGAACATTTCGCGAAATACCCCCTCCAGGTCTCATACTGCGTTGGAGAATAGCCATGCCCCCTCAGCCAGGGCCCAAAAGACCAGCCGGCATCCTGCAGACACATACCCACAGGATGGCGGATGCCGGCAGCAAAGGCCGATTCAAAATATTCCTCGCTGTTGGAAGACGCGATGGTCTCCCACGTCGAATGCGGCTTCAGCGCCTCGATGGCGTATCGGGGAGACGTCAGTATGGAGCTGCCATCTGGGCCCGTCCACCGGACCAGCTCGCCGCCAAACGCCCGCGTATATCCACCCCAGCAGGTATTGGGATTCTTCAGCGAGGCATAGCGGAAACCGAAAGAGCCCAATATCTGCGGAAGGGCACTGGTAAAACAGGGCTCTTCCGAAGAATAGGTGCTGAACACAATTCCCGGAAAATGCTGCCTCAGCTTGCGCATGCCGTAGTCCAGCTGCCGGATGACGCTTTCGCCGGAAATATTGTAGAGATAGCTCTGGCCGTAAGCCGGGTTGACATACTCGATGCGGCCATCCAGACTTTGGTCGGCGAACAGCCGCTGGAAGGCAGCATAATTCAAAGGATCGGACTTTTCGATCGAATCCCAGGACTCGGGTTCAAGCTCGAGATTGATCTTCCAGTCCGGGTGCGCCGCCAGCTGGTCGACCATGAACTTCGTCTGCCACGACGGTAGATGGCCATAGATGCCGCCATGATAGCCATCTATAAAGTATGCCGTCTGCGCGCTACCACGCAGACAGGCCAGAAAGAGCGCAAGCGCGATCGATCGTTTCATTTAATTCGTTTTTACAGGCGACTCGGGCCACACATCAGTACGAAACAGCGGCACCGGCCAGCCGCCGGCATTACGCAGATTCGTCACCGCAGCATTGCTAAAAGCATAGCGCACAGCCACCGGCCTCTTCACCCTGTCCGACCATACCACTACCCGGTCCCCGTCAATGGCAGCGCTCGCCGGATACCAGCGCCGGTCATCACCCGCGACGGCAAACAACCGCGGCGCCGCCCCGTCATCGGTATGCAGCCCTTCGGCCGTCGACGGCTCGAAGAACACCATGACCTTACGCCCTTTTATCTCGATATGCTGATACTTCGGCCCGCAACAGACCGTATCGAGCCGTCCATAGGTGCGGTTCAGCGCCGTCAGCGCCAGCCTTATGCCGATGGGCTTCTTGTTGTGCGGATGCAGGTTCTTCGCCTCGCCGACGTCGACGGTCGTGACCATGGCGGTGTTATTGAGCTCCGATATGCGCTGCTGCGCCTCGCGGAAGAAGGCGTAGTCGGCCAGCGTAGAGTCGCCGTTGTCCCAGAAGAAAGGCGCTACCTGTACGTAGTAAAATGGCAGCTCGCCCTGGGCAAAGAGCCGCCGCCAGCTGGTGATCAGGACCTGCGTCAGACGCGTGTACGACTCGCGCTCCATCCGGTTGGCCTCGCCCTGGTACCAGCAGATGCCCCTGATGGACATCCGCCGCAGCGGATAGATCATGGCGTTATACAACAAATACGGACGCGTCACCTTCTCAAAACTAAACCCGCCGTTCACGACCTCCTTCGACCTCGGGCTGCCCAGGTAAGGCTCGAGATAGCGCCTGTCGAGTAAACTATCCCCAGCAAGCACATCCCTTGGCACATAGGCCTGCGCCGCAGACGCCCCGATGCCCGAAAAAACGATACCCACAGGTAGGTCCAGCGCCTCCTGCAGCTTGCAGCCAAAATAATAGCCCACAGCGCTGAAACGCGACGCTGTCGCCGGCACACACTCCACCCATTTTCCCCTGAACGTATCACAGGGCTCAGCGCTGAAGTTAAGCGCCACGTCCAGCAGCCGCAGGTGCCGATGGATAGCCGCAGCCACTTCCGCCGTCGAGTCCACCACCTCCCGCAAAGCAAACTGCATATTGGACTGGCCGCTGCAGAGCCAAACCTCTCCGATAAGGACATCTCTCAGCATGACCCTCCGCCCGCCGGAGCTCACCGTCAGGGAATGCGCGCGGTAGTCGCCCGCCCCCACGGCAGGCACCATAACCACGCCCGAGAAATAGCCGGAGGCATCGGCGACCACGGTAACAGCGCCGCTGGCCCAGTCCGGGAGAATAGCCACGGAAGCGCCCGGCTCGCCCCAGCCCCAGACGGTCAATGGCCCGTTCTGCTGCACCACCATCCCGTCCTGCAGTCCGCTACCAAGGCGCAAAGGCTGCGCACAAGCCTCGATCGCAAGTATCAAGCAACAAAAAACAACAATCGTTCGCATAGCTATTGGTTGTTATAGGGTTCGACGATCAGCCTGTAGTCACCGCCACTTAGCAGCGACGGATCGAATTCGATCTCCACCGTCCTGCTCTCGCCTTTGAATAAGGTAAAATAGTTGTCGCTCATCAGCGCCGGCAACAGCCGCTCGCCATCGGAAGCCCGCACCGCCTGCACGCGGATAGCAAAAGCAACAGGACTCCGCGGGTTGCTCACTGTCACTATAATGACTGCGCGGCCGGCCCGCCTCTCCAATTTCGAAACAACGCGCAATCTCGCGGGCCGCAAACTATTCAGCGCCGTATAATCACCCGGCCTGTCGCTCTTCCAATAAAAATTATCCGAGACCAGCCGCCCCTGTGGGTCCTTCAGCAAAAGTCGGATAAAACGGAAATATGGCAACGATGCGCCGATCTCAAAACAACGCACAGCCGTATCGGCAGGTGCATCGACAATGGCCGTGCGCCCACACCCCGGCACAACCCGCCCGTCCGGACCATAGACGATCGCCTCGGCCCGGAGCCCCGCCCGGTCCCGCAGCGTCGTGTTCACCACTTTCACCGAGTTGTCGGCACAGCTCCACTGTATATGCAACGGCTCACAGGCCTTCTTCACGCCCCAGTATGCGCCGGTCAGGTCATAGTAATAGTCATAGGTCTGCCATACAAAGCTTGGATAGGCCGACTGGCTCATCCACGTCATCACGCCCGAAGCGTCGTCCCAGATATGGTGCGCCCATCCCTCGTAGAGCGCCTTGTTGGTCTCGATATTGACCAGCTGCGCCTTCCGGCAGTAGTCTTTGATCCCCGTCGCGCGCCCATAGCCCTTGTTGATGGCCTCGTCATAACGGTCAGGTCCCGCATTGCCGGCAGAGGCGCCAAAAAAATGCTTGTTCCACATCTCATTGCGTGGCCACGCCGAGCTATCAGGTATGAATTTCCTAAAGCTCTCGTAGGTCGTGAAGACCGCCGTCCCTATCTCCGTCCGGAAGCCCCAGCCAGGCGTGCCGCCAAAGCCCCCGGGATATTTCGTGAAATACCACCGGGGATCAAAATTGGTCCAGGGCCCGCTGCCCGTGAGACCGTCGGAATGCGAGTTGGGGTGGTACATGCGGTCGTCGGCATCGTAGGTCTTTATGTCTTCGCGAAGCCAGCCGTTGAGAGGCGGCAGCGGATAGCCTTCATTGTCACCACACCAGACCGCTATACAGGCGTGGTTACGCAGGCGTTTGATCTTCTCCACCGCGTTGCGGTTGAACGCAAACACGTCATCCGGCAGGTTGGGATGGGAGTTCAGCCAAAAGTCATCCCAGACCATGATGCCGTACCTGTCGCAGGCGTCATAGAATTCCTCATCCGTCGTAGAGCCGATCCAGTTGCGGATGAGGTTGAGGTTCATCTCCCGGTGCAGCCTGACCTTCCAGTCGTATTCGGCGCCCCGGCAACGCAGCAGGTATTCGCTCATCCCCCAGTTGCCGCCCCGCACAAAGACGCGGTGGCCATTGACCGAGATGTGAAGGACGCCGCCCAGCGTGTCGTAGGTATACCGGCGGACGCCAAATGTGACGGTACGGCTATCGGACCCGGCGTAGGACAGCTTACAGGTATACAAATTCGGCTCTCCATAGCCGTTTGGCCACCAGAGCCGCGCATTGGCAAGCCTTGTATTGAAAGAGACGTCCGCGCGCTCCCCGGCCTGAACCCGCACCTTCCGCGTCAATACGATATTATCCGGCTCTATCGTACAGGTCACCACCCCGGAGTCGGCTGCAGCGCCGCGATTCTCAAGACCACAGCTGACGGACACCGATGTATCCACGCCCAACACCGTCCGCACCCACGGATCGGTGATCCTCACAGACCCGGTCACTTCCAGGTACATATCCCCGGTGATCCCCTGCAGCAGGCCCGGCACCGGCGGCATCCAGTCCCAGCCGTCGCTCGAAATATAGGTCGGGCTCGCGTGATTCGCGATCGGCCTCCCCGGCCACCCAACTACCACAGTGAGCACATTTCGGCCGGACCCACCGCCGGCCAGACCAGGATCGCCGGACCCCACCAATAGTCCACTCACATCAAAACACCCCCGGTCCATAAATCCATCCAGCTGCCCAAGACGGTGACCGTTGACAAACAGCTCCGCGCGACGGTTGACTCCCTCACATCGCAACCATACCTTCTCACCCGCACCCCGTCGCGGCGTCGCGAACTCGGCCCTGTAAACAAAGTCCCTGTCATATTTACTTTTGTCAACCTTATAAATATTATCCCCAAAATTCGGATCCTTCTCGAGCCCGGCCTCAACATAAGAAGTAAAAACACATCCCGGTACCACCGCCGGTATCCATCCGCCGACAGTGCTGTCCACCGGCCTGAGCTTCCAGTCTGAAAGCACGATCTTTTCCTGGGCCGTAACCCTGAGGGTCGCCGCAACCAGCAGCGCACCCGTCAACCTGAAAATAGAGATACTCATCATTTATGTGTTAGAGAAAAGGGCTTATCGGAATCCGCGACGCCCCTGTTAAAGGCGGGGCTGTCGCTCATGTCGAAGTGCAGCACGCCGCCTTCGACAATATCCCTGTGTCGTATAAAATTGTGCGTATAAGTCTTGCCGTTGAGCGTCGCGCTGCGGATATATACATTACGCGGACCATTCCCGGCAGCCTCGATGATAAATTTCTTTCCATCCTCCATCGTGATCGTCGCCTTCGGAAAGACCGGGCTGCCGATGACCCACTGGTCGGTGCCCGGGCAGACGGCATAAAGACCCAGCGCGCTCAGCACATACCACGAGGACATTCCTCCCTGGTCCTCGTCACCGGGAAACCCTTTTTCCGTCGCGTTGTACAGCCGGTCCATCACCTCCCGCACCCGCGCCTGCGCCTTCCAGGGCTGGCGGGCGTAGTTATAGAGATAGACCATGTGCTGTATTGGCTGGTTGCCGTGCGCATACTGACCCATGCCGGCCAGCTGCATCTCTTTCATCTCATGGATGACAGTGCCATAGGTCCCGGTGCGAACAGTCCCGGGCACCGTGAAGACGCTGTCTAATTTAGCAACAAACCTCTTCTCACCCCCCATCAGATCGATCAGTCCCTGTACGTCGTGGAAGACCGACCAGTTCCAGTGCCAGGCGTTGCCTTCGGTATAGGGGCCGCCCCAGTTCAATGGATCAAAGCCCGCGACCCACCGCCCGTCGGCGCCCCGCCCGCGCATGAACCCCGTGGACGGGTCATAGACATTCCGGTAGTTGTACATCTGCCTACCGAATACTTCCGCATAAAAAGGCCGGCCCGTCGTCGTCGCCAGCTGATAGCCGCAGAAATCGTCATAGGCGTATTCGAGCGTCTGCGCCGTCGAGCCCTGACTGGCGGGATACGTAACATAGCCCAGCTGAAAATAGTCCTTCCAGCCCTGCCGGCCGTTGGCGCCGCCCCAGGGACCTTTGTTGGTGGCTTCGTGGAGATAAGCCTTCAGCGCAGTGTCGGGGTCGAAAGTCCTGATCCCTTTTACCCAGGCATCGGCCAGCAGCGAGATCGCATGGTTGCCGAGCATTCCCCCCGTCTCGCCGGGAAAAGACCAGGCCGGCAGCCAGCCGCACTGTTGCTGCGCGGCCAGCAAGGCCCGCATATAACGGCCTTCCATCGTCGGGTGAAGGATGGTGTTCAGCGGAAATTGCGAACGAAAGGTGTCCCAGAAACCATTGTCCGTATACATATACCCGTCATGAACCTTGCCGTCATACGGGCTGTAGTAATACGGCTTGCCGTTTCGGTCATACTCGAACCACTGATGCGAGAAAAGATTCGCGCGGAACAGACAGGAGTAGAAGGTAGCCCGCTGCTCCTCGGTGCCACCCTCCACCAGGACCCGGTGAAAAAGCTCGTTCCAGACACTATGCGCCGCCTCCCGCGTCTGATCCAGGCTTGCAAAGCCGCCCAGCTCACGATCCAGCGTCAATAACGCCTGCCCGGCACTGATATAGGAAGAGGCGATCTTTACCTGTACCACGGAGCCCCCGGGAAATTTCAGCCAGGCGCCCCCATCCCAGGCGCCGGATGCAACAAAAGGCCGGTCAAGCTCCATCACAAAATAGTTCCGGAATCCCGCCGGCGCCCAGCGTGCATTGTCGACCCAGCCGGTGATACGGCGCCGGCCGGAATCGGTGTTCACGCTATGGTTCTTAATATACCCATCGATAACCAGCCAGCCATCGGCGCCAGGAGGAAAGGAAAACCGCATATGCGCCCCCCTCTCCGTCGGGCTCATCTCGACACGTATTGAATCGTCGAGGGTCACAGCATAATAGTCAGGGTTGCCGGTCTCACGCGAATGATGAAAACCCGCCGCCCGCTCATTCTGGTCCACGACCAGCCGCCCCGTCACAGGCATCAGGCTGAAGACGCCGTAGTCCCCCACCCAGGGGCTGCACTGGTGCGTCTCGCCAAAACCGCGGATGCTGGTGGCCGAGTACTGGTATTTCCAGCCGTCGCCATTGAGACCCGTCTGCGCGCTCCAGGCATTCATGGCAAAAGGCAACGCCGTCGTCGGATAGGTATTGCCGTAGCTAAGCCCAAAGTCGGACGCCGTACCCTGCAGGGTGTTGGCATAGTGCACGAGGTCTTCCTCCACACCCCATCGCTCGTTGGGCCTGGGACCCATCTCCAGCTCAAGCACCCCGCCCGCAGCGATATCGGCATGATCGAAATAACATTTCGAATATACATTCCCGTTCAATTTCGCGCTCTGGATATATACATTCTCCGGCGAATTGTTGTGCGCGATAATGGTCAGCTTCTTCCCTTTACAGTACCGTGGGTCAAGCGCGATCTCGATCCGCTGAAAGACCGGACTCGTGATCTCATACCTCGTATCTCCCGGGCACACCGGATGCAGGCCCGCAGCCGCCAGCACATACCAGGCCGACATCTGTCCCACATCCTCGTTGCCGACCAGCCCTTCCACGCCGTTGTGATAGGCGCGCAGACAGATGCGCCGCGTCCATTCCTGCGTCAGCCAGGGCACGCCCAGCCGGTTGAACAGGAAAGGAACATGGTGCACCGGTTCGTTCGCGTGGTTGTAATAGTCGTTCCAGAGCATGCTGGCAGGCGCGCCCTGGAAAAAGCGCAGGAGATCGGCGATCACACTGTCCCTTCCGCCCATCAGCTGGACCATCCCCGGTATATCGTGGGGCACGAACCAGCCCTGCTGATAGGGATTGCTCTCGACGGTGCCATACGACTGCTGGAGCCTGCCCGCCTCGGGCCAGTCCTCCCAGGAACCGTCCTCTTTCTTCGGCCTGAACCAGCGTTTTTGCGGATCGAAGATATTGCGATAGCTCTGCGCTCGCGCAGCATATTTGGCCTGATCGTCGTTCTTTCCTAGCCAGCCGGCCAGCCGGGAGAGACACCACTCGGAATAGGCATTCTCCAGGGTATTGGAAATGACGAAGGGCGAATTGCCATAGGAGTTGCGCCGGCGGTCTTCCGGCTCGGAGATAAAGGACCAGCCGCGGTCGCCATTGCCATAGCGCTCGCAGGAATTGCGCGCATATTCATAGGCCCTGGCCACATCATAGCCGCGGATACCCTTGGCGTAAGCGTCGGCGAGGACGGCGACGGCCGGATTTCCGATCATGCAGCCCGTGTAGGCATTCAGCAGCTCCCACCGTTCGAAATAGTGCCTTCCCGTCTCTCCGGCAAGATCGGTCAGCGAGCGCAGCATGTCTTCCACTACACCGGGATTAATAATGGTCTGCAGCGGCATCTGGCTGCGGAAGACATCCCAGCCGCTAAAGACCGTGCGGCGGATGCCAGCGCCAAAGCCCGGCCCGCGCCCGTCGCCGCGATGGATCTTCCCATCCCCACCCCTATAGCTGCCATCCACGTCGGATACCCCGCGCGGGTCGATCATGGTATGATAGAGCGCCGTATAAAAGATCGTCTTCTCGTCCGCCGTCCCCCCCTCGACATGCACCTTCCCCAACGCCTCGTTCCACCGCGCGCGCGCAGCATGCCGGACGCCATCGAAGTCCCACCCGGCGATCTCGCTCTCCAAATTGATCCGCGCATGCTCCACATCGGTAAAGGATATCCCGGCCTTCATCAGCACCTGTTCGCCCTCACCAGTCGCAAAAACGGTAAAAAAGCCCAGGTGCTTCCCCCCCATTTCCTTTGGCCGGCGGACCACAGCCGCCGCCGCAACGCGCTGACGATAGCGCTCGCTCTCTATATCCTCGCGCTTGCGCGACCACCCATCGGGGATATCCGCGCTCCAGACGCCGTAGTCCTTCAATGGCTTGCTGAACTGGGCGTAGAAATAGACGGTATAATCCGCATGTCCCTCCCCGTTGCCCCACCCTCCGCCGTCGGGCGTACATTTCATATAGCCTTCGATCGTGTGGTCGTCGACCACCCGGACGTACTGTTCGGTCGACGTGCCCCCTACCCGGCGGGCCAGGTCGATCTGTATCCGCGAATCCCCGCCCGCAGAGTACGTAAACCGCAACATCCCGCTGTGCGCAGCCGCCGTCGCCTCTGCCTTCACATGATATTTCGTCAGGGTAGCAGTATAGTAGCCCGGACTTGCCTTTTCGCTCGCCTTGTCATAGGCCGACCGGTAGCCCTCTTCTTCGTGCCCCAGCCTGCCGGCAGACGTCCGCAACGGACCCCTCGCGGGCATGACGAGGAAATTGCCCAGGTCGCCGTACCATCCGATGCCGCTCAGCTGGGTGAACGCAAAACCTTCTATCGACTCGTGCTCGTAGCTATAGCCCGAGCCATTGTCTCCGCCCGTGATCGTGTTGGGGCTGACCTGCACCATGCCGAAAGGAGTCGTCGCGCCGGGAAAGGTCTTGCCCAGGCCATGGCTGGCGCCCGCCTTGGCGATGCTGGTGCTGGCCCCGATGAAAGGGTTGACGTAGCCGGCGGCATCCGCGCCCGTTCCCGGCGGTTGTCCGGCAGAGGATAAGGTCGTCAATAACAGGGAACAGATCGGCATGAGATAGCTTTTCATTAGTTTCATTGTTCTGAATTCTAAAGTCCTAGTTGCAACCCGAGATTGAGCACCCGCTGCGTCAGGTAAGTGTCACCGGCAGTGTTGCTGCTGACCTCCGGGTCGGCCTGATATTTCCTGGAGATATTGCTCCACGTGACCAGGTTATATGCGCTCAGGTAGAGACGTCCGTTGTTGATCTTCAGCGGCAGCCATTTCCGCGGGAGGATATAGCTCAGCTCCACGGTCTTCAGACGGACGTAGTACGCATTGACCACCCAGAAGTCGGAGTTGTAGGAGCTCGGACTGTTGATGGTGGTCGGATTGCTCGTCAGGCGCGGGAATTCGGCCGATGCCGCAGTCTCCGGGGTCCAACGCTTCTCGTCAATGGGCTGGAACTGCCCCTGAAAAGGCTCGATGGCCGTACCCTTGAGACCAAGGCTATAGCCAAAGGCGCCCTGGAAAAGCACGCTGGCGTCGAAGCCCTTGTAGCGCAGCTTTACCGGCATCCCGATGGTCGTATTGGGTAGGTTCGGCCTGCCGATGGTCGTTATATCATTCTGGTCGATGATCCCATCCCCGTTAATGTCCTTGTACTTCAGGTCTCCGGGCTGAATGGCCACGGCGCCAACCGGCTTGGCGACCTTGGCATCGGCGACGTCGGCAGCGCTGTAGAAGCCCGCGAATTTATAGCCGAAGGGCTGGTCGATCGGATGACCGGTCTTCGCCAGCCAGGGATAGCGCGGCGAGGCCTCGGCCATGTAAAGTATCTTGTTCTTTGCAAAAGACCACACCAGGCCAACACTGTACTGGATCGGGCCTACCTTGTCCTGGTAGGTAACGGTCTCTTCCCATCCGCGGTTGACCGTAATGCCGACATTCGTCGGGGAGACACCGATACCCAGGATCAACGGAGTGTTGCCGGGCGTCACCAGCTGGTCATAACGGTACTCGTGGAAGTAGTCGGCCGAGAGCGATATCTTGTCGTTGAGTAGGTTGAGGTCGAAACCCGCATCGAATTTCTTCGCCTTCTCCCAGGTCACACTGTAGTTGCCCAGGTCCCCCTCATAGATCGTGCCGGTGCTCTGGTTGGTCTGCCCAAAACTATATGGGGTGAGGCCCGGCACATACACCTGGTTGTAGAGGTACCGGTTGCCCAGCGCCACATCGGAGCCCACCACGCCATAGGTCGCCCGCAGCTTCAGCAGGTTGACTGCGGGCACCTTGAAGAAATTCTCCTTGGCAATATTCCATCCCGCGCCGATCGCAGGGAAAAAGCCCGTCCTGTGATTCGCCTGAAATCTGTCGGAGCCGTTGAGCGCGCCGTTGAGATCGATCAGATATTTCTGCCTGTAGTCATAGCCTATCTTCAGGGAATAGCCCCGGAATTTCTGGGGCACCTGGCCGCTGACCTCTATTATCCCCGTAGCATCCTCGTCGACACGGTAGCTTTCCTGGTTCCACAGCAGCAGCGAGCTGACGTGGTGGTCGGCGAACGACCGGTCATAGTTCAGATATATCTGGACGTTTGTACGCTGGTTGTCCAGGTCCGTATTGCCGATGGTCCGGTAAGTATCGTAGGTGTATCCCCCCGTGCTGACGCCGGTGTTCAGGTGATAGCTCTGGTCTCTCGGGTCGTAATGATAGGTCGGCGGATAACCCCGGAACAGCGTCAGCGAGTTCTGCTCGACGCTGGCATAGGCGACGCGCCCGGTCAGCGAGAGGCCGCGCGTGAGGTCGTCTAATTTTTCGGTAAAGCCAAGCAGAACGTTGTAGTCCGTACGGCGGTTGCGGGTATAGCCCTGCGTAGCCAGCGACGCGTTGATGGTAGGCAGCTGGTTCTGGGTGTCGAAGGCATAGGCATAGCTGCCGTTGGGGTTGATAAAGGGCGCGGAATAGGGATGGATCTTGGTGAAATCATAGATATTGCCGATGGCGTTCATCTCGTAAGGCTGGTTGATATCCCCCATGCGGACCGTGGCATCCAGCCGGAGACTGAGATTCCTGGTGGCCTGTATGTCGAGGTTGGACCGCACGTTATACCGCCGGAAGAAATAGTTGCTGTTCACGCCGTCGGAGTTGGTGGAGAAATTCTTTATCGATCCGTTCTGCGTAAAAGCGCCGCCTGAGATAAAGTATTTTACGGCGGAAGTGCCCCCGGAGATGTCCAGGTTCGTATTGGCCTGCAGGGAATAAGGACGCATGATAGCCTTGTACCAGTTGACGTAGGGATGGCCGTAGGGATCGCTGCCGCTCCTGAACGCATCCAGGTCCGCCTGGGAGAACAAGGGCGTGATGCCGTCATTGGTATAGGCTTCGTTGACCAGCATCGCGGTATGATAAGAGTCCAGGAACTTTGGCGTGCGCACCGGAGCCTGTCCGCCGCCCTCGATACGCACGTCGAACTTCGGCTTGCCTGCCGCCCCGCGACGGGTCGTGACTACTAGCACGCCGTTGGCGCCCTTGATACCATATATGGCCGTGGTGCTGGCGTCCTTCAGGATCGAGATGCTTTCGATCTCATTGACATTGATCTGCGCCAGCTGTTCGTAGGTGTATTCGATATCGTCTACCACGATGAGAGGCTTGTTGCCGTCGGGGTTCAGCGACGAGACGCCCCGGATGAAATAGTCGGAGGCGTCTTTTCCCGGCTGGCCCGAGCGCTGCTGGGTGAAGAAGCCGGGCAGCTTACCCGCCAGCGCATTCTGGACGCTGGAAGTAGGCACGTCGCGTATCTCTTCGGCGTTGATGCTGCTGACGGCGCCGGTATTGGTGATCCTCTTCTTACGGCCAAAGCCAACGACCACAGTCTCCTCGAGGCCCTGCGAAGAGCGTTCCATCACTACCAGGACTTCGCCGGCCTTTTTGACGGCAACCTCCTGTCGCTGGTAGTTGGTATACGTTATGACGATAGCGTTTGACCCCGGGTGCAGCACGATACGGAACTTTCCGTGTTCGTCCGCAGCCACCACGTTCTTAGGCTCCGCCTTCTCCATTACGGTGGCGCCGGCCAGCGGGCCGTTGGCGTCCTTCACCACGCCGGTGACGACCTTTTGCTGTAGGCCCGCCTGGCTCTGCGCCAGCCACGGAAGCAGCAGCGCCAATGAAAAAAATATTATAAGCTTATTCATATAATTTAGTTGACTAAGATTCTACCATTGGGGGTTTTGTTTCATCTGGCCGTTCTTGATGACCTCGGAATAGGGAATGGGATAGAGGTACATCTGCGGGTCACGGAATTTGGGAGTAAGGACGTTTATGGGGTTGAAGAACAGCTGGCCGCTGCTCGACTGCTGGATGTCGAGACCCTGCAGGGACGCCGAATAGACGTTGGCGGCAGTCTTCCAGCGCCGGATATCCCAGTAGCGCTGCTCTTCGAAGGCCATCTCGATCCGCCGCTCGTTGTGCAGGAATTCACGCATATCCGACTGCGTCATACCCTGCGGCACGCCGTAGGTATTGTCCGGCCCGGTAAGAATGCCGGCGCGCTTGCGCAGGGCATACAGGACATCGTAGACTTCCGGAGAAGGACCAGAGAGCTCGTTGGTGGCCTCCGCATAGTCAAGAAGGATGCCCGCATAGCGGAAATATATCCAGTCGTGGACGGTACCGGAATAGGTCGGCGGGTTGCTGGCCACGCTCTCGAAGGCGCCCATGAATTTTCGCATATAATAGGACGTCTTGGTCTGCTGGATGCTCCCACCCGGCTTATCGAGGCCTCCGTCAAAGGTCTGCACGGCCCTGTTCAGCCACAGCGAGCCGTTGTGAAAGACGGTGAGGCTCAGCCGCGGGTCGCGGTGTGACCAGGGATCGTTAGGATTGTACCGCGCAGCCGGGTCCGTAATGGCATAACCCGAGTCGCTAGGGAAAGCGTCGACCAGATCCTGGGTAGGGCTGGTCGCTCCATTGCCCCCGGCCGAACTAAAGCCGACGGGTGCGTTGGCCGACTCGACGCTGTTCGCGGGACTGCCGACCTGCATCCAGCAGATCGTCTCCGTATTAGTTCCTACCGGCGCCGCCTGTGTGACAAATACATCGTTGAAATTGGGCATCAGCCGATAGACGCCCAGGTCGATAACGGCCTTCGCCGCGTCTGCCGCCAGTCGCCACCGGTTGGCGTCATAGCTCGTATAGCCCGTCAGCGGATTGCTGGCATCGATATTCCCGCCGTTGTACAGCGGGCTCGCCGCATAGAGCAGCACCTCCGCCTTCAGCGCCATCGCCGCGCCCTGCGTGATACGGCCATAGGTAGTGGGGTTGACCATCGCCGCAGTACGAAGGCTGTCCTTGATGTTGTCGCACTCGCTGACGATATAGCTGACGCAGTCGGCAAAGCTGTTGCGCGGCAGCTGGACATTGTCCGTTATCTGCCGGATACTATCGCCCAGCAGCGGGACGCCGCCATAGCGCTTGATCAGCTGGAAATAAAGCCAGGCCCGAAGGTAACGCGCCTCGCTGCGGTACGCCGACCGGGCCGGCTGTCCGTTGGGCAGCTTTTCCAGCAGGGGCACACGGTTGATGTATACGATAAAGACCGTCGCGTTTCGGATCGCCGCGTAGCAGTTGGTCCACATGTCGTCGGCATTCACATTGGCAGCCGAATAAGCGCCGGTGGCGATGGCCTGCACCGCCGGTATCCCCGGGGCAGAAGAGACGGCGTCGTCTGAGGCGGCGTCGAGATAGGCGCCGCCAATGCGGTTGTGACCGTTGTACAAAGCCTGCTGATAGGTCGTCAGCAGGTACATCATGGCCTGCTTGCCCAGGGAATCACGGCTGTCGAAAGCCAGGTCCAGTGTCTCCTGCTGGCCCAGCGGCACGCTTTCGTAGGACTTCTCGCAGGACGCCACACAAAGGAAGACAAAGGCGCTGGCTATTATGCAAATCAGTTTTTTCATGATCGTTAGAGTTTGACGGTGACGCCGGTGTTTAGGATCTTTAACAGCGGATAGGACGGCATGCTGACCTCGGGGTCAACGCCTTTATATGCAGCATGGGTGAAAAGGTTCTGCGCGTTGGCGAAGACACGTACTCCCCTCAGTTTGAGTCGATGGACCCAGGCATAGGGCAGGTTGTAACCGACATCCACGTTCTTGACGCGGATATAGCTGCCGTTGCGAAGGAAGAACGAGCTCGACGTGAACAGCGGCGAATAGTCGTAGCCGTTACCACCCGCAGTAAGTCGCGGATAGCTCGCCCGGGTCGCATTCTCGGGTATCCACCGGCCCAGCGCCTGTATGTATGCCTGGGAATAGCCGTTGCTCTGGCCCTGGAAGCCGGCGTCCATATAGCTGTTGGCAACATACTCTTCCCGGTTGGCAGCGCCCTGCAGCAGCACGCTCAGTTCAACCCCTTTATAATTAAGGCCGGCCGTCAGCCCGTAATAGATCATCGGTCGCTGCTTGCCTATCGGCGCGACGTCGAACTGGTCTATAACGCCGTCGTGGTTCAGGTCCTTATATCGGATGTCGCCGGCCAGCGGCGCATATCCGGCAATGGTAGGCGCGGCCGCCGCCTCGGCAGCCGTCTGGAAGAGCCCGTCGGCGATGAGACCATAGCGCTGTCCGACCGGATGACCCGTATGGGCGTTCCAGGAGTATTTCTGGTATTGCTCGTCCATGAAGACCACCTTCGACTGCTGTACCGCCCCATTGGCGGTCACGAAATAGCTGAGATCACGGGCGATCCGATCCTGCCAGGTCACCGAAACCTCGCCGCCCGTATACAGGTCGATACCGATGTTCTCGACGGGGTAGCCCGACCCCAGAAGGGCGATGCTGCGCCCCCGCGTCTGCATAACGTCGAAATACCGTTCGTGATAGTAGTCGGCGGTCACCTGCAGGTGGTCGCGAAAGGCGGCAAAGTCCAGTCCCGCGTCCAGCTTGTCCGCGCGCTCCCAGGTAGCGTTGATATTGGCCAGCACCTGGCCGCCGGGATTGCCCTGCTCGGCGAGGCCGATGCCGTTGGGATAGTTGCTGCCGATAGGATAGGTACCCCCGACCTGCGTGAAATGCTGACGCCAGATATAGTAGCCGTAATTGTCGACGTTGGCGTTGCCCGTCCGTCCATAGGTGACCCGCAGCTTTAGCAGGTCCAGCCACGAAGACTGGCTTTTAAGGAAGCCCTCGCGCGCCAGATCCCAGCCCAGGCCGCCGGCATAGAAGAGCCCATACTGGTGGCCGGGAACATAGCGGTTATAGCCGCTGTAGTTGACCGCACCCTCGACGAAATATCTCTCTTTATAGCCATAGGACGCCTTGCCCGCAAAATTCGTCAGCTGCGCCGGGATGTCGTAGTTGATCAGGGCGTTCTTCTGGTCGAAGAAAAGCAGAGCGCTGACCGACTGGTTGTTGAAGGTCCGGTCATAGCCCGTCGACAGCTGGACGTACCGGTACCGGGCCCAGGACGTATTTGTAAACTTGTTGTTCTGGTTGATGGTACTGCCATACCGGTGATAGCTCGTGTCGCCCGTGGCGGAGACCACCTGGGTGAACACCGGCGCCTGCTTGCTTCTGTCGAGCAGGCTCGCCTCCTGCACGGATATATTTCCCGCGGCGCGGGCCCACCATCCCTTTACCCATTTATCGAATTTATAGCGCAGGTCTAGATTGGCGGCAACGTCGTGCAGGTGGTCCGCCAGGTAGCCCGAGCCGATGGTCTGCGCGAGAAGGTTCTTTGTATAGTTGTTGGTGCCGCCATAAGAGCCGTCGGCGTTGTACACGGGATAGGCGTTGTTCGGCGTGGTCAGCAGCCCCTGCAGAATACTGGCCGTCGTCGCCCCGGGCTGGTTGCCATCCTGGAGACGGCCAAAGATCTGTAGCCCGATAGTGAAGTCCTTGTTGACGTCGATGTCTACCTTCGAATTGACCAGGTAGCGCCGGAGGCTGGCATTGGTGTTATAGGAGTTCGCGTCCGAGCTCACGAAGAGCCCTTCCTGGTCCATATAGTTCAGCGAGACCATGTAACGCGCCGTGGCCCCGCCTCCTGTAACGTTCAGGTTATAGCGCGTCAGCGGAGCGTGGTTTCGCAGCACGGTCTTATACCAGTTGACGTCCGGGTGCCCGGCAGGATCGCCATGGGTCCGCCACGCATAAAAATCCGCCGCGGAATAGGCCGGCGCCTTGCCGTCGTTCAGCAGGGCCTCGTTCAGCAGGTAGGCATACTGGTAAGCCGGCAGCGGGGTGGGCAGGTTGATGGGACTCTGCACGCCCGTCTCAGCCGTAAAAGACACGCGCGGAGGACCGCTGACCGGCTGTTTCGTAGTCACGACAAGTGCGCCGCGCGCGCTGTTCTGTCCCAGCAGTATCGTCGACAACGGGTCTTTCAGGACGCTGACGGACTCGATGCTTTCGGGGTCGATGGAGTACCATTCGCGCTGCACGCCGTCGACCACGGCAATCGGCGACTGCCCCAGGCTGGCATTGTGGCCCCTCAGCTGGACGTTGAACTGGGTATTGTCCGTTGGGCCCGCACCGCTGGTATTGTTGGGAATATTCCCGACGAAGATGTCCCGGCTCGTCAGCGAACCGGTGAGGGGCGAATAAGCTCCGCTGGTCTGCATGACGTTGAGACCGGCAAGCCGGCCAGGCAGCGCATATAGATATCCGGTGGCAGGCGTAGATCCCAGCTGGCTGGAGCCCACCGTGGCGATCGACCCGGTAAAGGATGCGCGATCGGCCTGTCCATAGAGGACGTTCAGCCGCGCTTTCCGGGTGTAGGGGACCAGTATGGTATCACCACTCTCTACAGGCTGCTGCAGAAAAGACCGGTTCATCCGCACGATCAGCGCCTTTGCACCCCTTCCCCTGACCTCCGCGGTGTAAAAACCAGGACGCTCAACTATCAGCGTCGCGCCCGCGGCCGCATTCAGCTGGAAGCCACCGTCCTTGTCCGTAAGGACGCTCGTCCTGTCACCGCGAACGCGCACTACAGCCGCCTGCACCGGGTAGCCGTAGTCGTCCACGACCGTGCCGTGCAGCGGAGTCTGGGCCAGGGCCTGGCGTGGCGCCAGCACCCACAGCAGCGCTAATAGTAAAACACCCGCCGTATATCGATTCGAATATGACATAGCAATCATTTTGGTTTATTGGCATTTGAAAGTATAGGTGAAAGGAGCCGAACCACCGCCATAACCCACTTTGCCGCCCCCGGCAGCATCGGTCAACCAGTAGCGCAGACCCGTGAGGTGCTTGTTGGCGGGGAGGCCGAACAGCTTGCGCGGCCAGATATCCTTCTGCCATTTGTTGAGGCCGAGGGATCGCATCTTCGTACGGTCGGTCTGTTCGCAAACCGACAGGCTGTCGCCCGCGTCGGTAATGCCCGATATGCAGAGGTATACGCTGGTGGCGTTGTCCAGCGGCGTGGGGGCGACGCCTCCGTCAAAGGTCAGCGTGATAATGTCATTGTCCATCGAGGTCCGCGGGTCGACGACCGACAGCTGGGGATTGCAGAAGTCGATGAGGTCGCCCGTCCCGTTGACCTGGAAACAGCTGTTGGGAAACGCGGTGCCATACCGGTCCGGGCTGCTCAGCCCGTCAGTGCTGTTGGCCACGCAGTAACCCAATTTGAACAGGAGGTTGTCGGGACTCGTTTTTATTTTTATGCTGACCGTGGCGTGGACCGTGGAGTTATCAGCCACTGTGTAGGCCGAATTGGAATAGAACGCCACCCACTCGTAGTCCGGCAGCAGATTGCCACCATTGCCTATCTTCTGCGCCAGCAGCGTGGGCCAGTCGAGACCGCCTCCCTGGGGCGCCGGACTTCCGGCTGGAATGAGCGTCATTCCCTGGTCACCCGAAGTGATGTCGCTGGTGAAGGTGATCGTGGCATTCTTCTGCGCGTTCCAGACCTTGGGCACCAGCACGGCGACCATAAAGTTGGATGTCTGTCCGCCGTTGATCGAGATAGTAACGTTTAGGGTCACTGGAAGTATGTCGCCGCCATTGACCGAGCCCGGCTGGGTAACGTTGTCGATGGTCATGCTGCAGCCGGCGATGATCAGGAGAAGGAGGGCGCCGACCGCCTTCCATCCCCAGCCGGAGAATTTATGTTTTGCTTTCATTAATTCGCTTTTTGAAGGGTGTACTGATAGGAGTTGAGGCCGCATCCCGGGCTGAAGGTCATGATGACGTTCCTCTGACCGGCCGACACCGGGTACAGAAGGGGAGCCGACTTCTTCCCGCTGTCGGCAGCGACAAAGCTCAGCTGGAAGGGATAGGTCGGATCATCGAAGGCCCATTTGCCGTTGCCGGCGACGATAAAGGGGACCAGGCTGTCGATCGTATAGCTGCTGTCGGTAAAATGGATACGGAATTTCGAGAAGTCAAATCGGTTGGTGAGATCGGTCCCGTTGCGGGTAGCCTTGATGATCTGCCAGCTGCCGCTGAGTGCCTTGACCGGCTCTCCGGGTGCAACCAGTCGCTCGGGCTTGCAAGCCCACAGCGCGACCGCCGCGATCGTAAAAAGAATGAATTTTTTTATCCGGAGACAATGTCTTTTTAATGGTCGGATAGAACCTCGCAGTTCTTCCTCCTGTGCGTTTAGTTTGGTTATGCTCGGTTTCATATAGTCGCAATAGTTAGTATAATGGATTCTGCAGCAGCGATGGAGACTTGGCGATCTCCGACAGGGGAATCGGCCACAGGTACATAGCCTTGGTAAAATTGTGCTTGCGCACGTTGAAGGATTTGTAGACGACGACAGCACCGGGACCCCGGTCGACCTCCATGCCGTGCATCATCTGGTTGTCCGTCTGCTCGGCTATCATCCAGCGGCGAACGTCGAAAAAACGGACCCCTTCATAGGCCAGCTCGATCCGCCTTTCCTTCCGGATGGCCGCGCGCATCGCGCCCTGGTCGAGGCCCGTAGGCAGCTGGTAAGGCCTTAGCCCCGCCCGCTGACGGATGGCTTCCACCGCCGCATATACTTCGGGGGTAGGTCCCGACGCTTCGTTGGTAGCCTCGGCGAAATTGAGGAGCACCTCGGCGTAGCGGATCAGGGGAAGGACCCGGGGCGAGGTGCTGAGGCTGTTGTTGATGACGTTGGGGTCCATCATCTTGAAGATGTACAGCCCGGTGGTCGTCCCCTTGTATACGGCGTCGCCGCTGGAAGGTACGGGCGGGTTGACGCTGGTGTTGATGTACAGCTGGACGGGGGAAGGCTGGTTGGTCGCGAAGGTCATCCGCAGCGTAGAGTCGTGAATGATACTATAGTCCAGCCGTGGATCCCTGTTCCGGTACGGATTGTTCGGGTCATAGCCCGAGGCGACATCGGTAATGTCCAGACCATTGCTCATCGGGAAGGCGTCGACCATCTCCTGGTAGGCGTAGGGCCCGGCGGCTCCTCCGCGCGAGGGCACGTCCCACAGTGACTCGAGGTACTTGTTGTCGATCATCATCCGGGCGAGGATGTATTCGGTGTTATAGCGCTTCGTAAACAGCTCCTGAAAGCCATAGCCTTTTTGGCCCGGTTGGGAAGTGGAGTCGACGAACAGCTGGTAGGCGCCGAGCGCTATGACCGCCTTCGCCGCGTCGGCAGCCAGCTGCCAGCGGTGGGGGTCGCTGTCCGGATAGGCTACGACGGTATCCAGGGCCGCATTGCCGGCAGCAAGACCGCCGTTGTTGAACAGCGGGCTCGCCGCGAATAGCAGGACGCGCGCTTTTAGCGCAAGACAGGCGGCGCTCGTGATCCGGCCATACTGAGCGCCCGACCAGGAGACGGGCAGGTCTTTCGCCGCCGCATCGCATTCCGAGAGCACATAGCTAACGCAGCTGCTATATGCGTTGCGTTTGACGTCGATGTTGCCTGCGCTGGCAAAGATGGTGTCCCCTATCAGCGGCACGCCGCCGTAGTGTTGCATCAGCATGGCATAATACCAGGCCCGGAGAAAGCGGGCCTCTGCCCTCACCTGCACCTTCAGCGACGGGTTGAAAGGGATGATGGGCATGTGCTTCAGCAGCTGGTTGACGGCCCGGATATTCGAATAGCAGGTCTTCCAGGCGTCGTTGGGTACAACGGTGGGGTTGACCGATCCGGTGACGAACTGGATGAACCCATAGCTGGAAGAGGCGATGGGTCCCTCCGCCTCGTCGCAGGCAGCCTCCAGACCGGCAGCGTAGATCTGCCCGGTCTGGCTAAAGCGTTTAGGGTCCGTAGCAAAACCGATGTTGGAGTAGATATTGGCGAGGAACTGCATGGCATTCGAACTGTCCCTGAACGTCGAGCTTTCATCGAGGCTGGTGGTAACCGTCTGATCCAGAAAACCCGATTTCTTGCACGAGAAAGTGAGGAGAGACAGACAGAGGAGTACCAGGACCCCAAATTTACGTCTCGCCGCCCCCCGATATTCCGCCACCTTCCCGAATGCCGCCGCCCGCAACCCGTGTCCCCCCTCCCTTGACCGGTGTCCTCCCACCTCCCTGGTTCCCGCCGCCCGCAACCCGCGTCCCCCCACGCCCCAAGGTCCTGTCTCCCTCAATCCGAGTCCCACTTCCCGCAACCCGGGTCCCTCGATCTCCTCCATTTCCCCGTTCGAACCCTCCAGCGTGAGGGAATATCCTTCCACCCCTTGGCGTCCCCCCTCCCTTGACCGGTATCCTCCCACCTCCCTGGTTCCCTCCGCTCGCAACCCGCATCCCTCCACGCCCCA
>Ga0105240_10000287_pt1 | contig 98443 bp, 94 predicted proteins | sample KBSC54metaG_FD_80426 | JGI IMG/M metagenome (GOLD analysis project Ga0105240, IMG submission 80426) | Corn rhizosphere microbial communities from Kellogg Biological Station, Michigan, USA - KBS C5-4 metaG | ecosystem: Host-associated > Plants > Roots > Rhizosphere > Soil | place: Michigan, USA...
GATCAGCGCACCGTCATCATTTTTGAATTTCGCACGCGCGCGGATCGTACCCGATGCAGGGTTAATCTGATTATCAAAGGAATAGATCGTACCGCGATAAATATGATCTTTATCTTCACGCATATTCAGTTCAACCGGAATGGCGCGTTCCTGCTTGCTGTCACTCGCACCCTTGCGGATCGTATCTATATAGGTGTGTTCATCCACATCGAAATCCGCGTAAATGCCATCACTTGAAACAATGGTGGTGAGCAGCGGTGCATTCGGACCAGATTGCACCAGGTTGCCTACGGTAATTTCTGCCCGGCTGATACGTCCGGAAATCGGTGCACGCACATAGGCGTATTCCAGGTTCAATTGCGCCTGGCGCAGTGCCGCCTCAGCCGATTGCACGCTGGCTTGGGCCGCAGCGTTTTGGCTTGCGCGCTGGTCATACACGCGGCGTGCGATGGCTTCCGATTTCACCAGGTCGCTTGCGCGACTGAATTCAGTGCTGGCAAATTTCGCATTTGTTTTTGCCGTTGCAACATCGGCTTGTGCTTTGGCCACCGCATCCTGATACGGACGCGGATCGATGACGAATAAAATATCGCCCGCCTTTACGTTTTGCCCATCATCAAATTTAATTTCCGTAATACGCCCGCTAACCTGCGGACGGATTTGCGCCTGGTCCACCGCCACGAGGCGGCCCGAAAAATCTGACGATGTGCGCATATTTTGCGGTTGCACGGTTTGAACTGTGACAGGTATCGCCTGAGCTGCCCCGCCGCCCGGCCCACCCTGCGCTGCCGCATGATTAGAAAAATACACGGCGCCGCCAGCAGCAACCAAGACAACCACCACCAAAATGGAGATAATATAACGTGCCATTTCGGCGCTCCTGGACCAAAGTTGAACGATGGCTCTAATTAGTCCATTTGTTTTTGGTTTTCAAGGCTCTCCCCCATCTTCGTGAAGACGAGGGAGAAAAATATTTGTCCTAACCCATAATTTTAATCACACCGTAAATGAAGACCATACCTAAAACGGTAGCCAAACTGGTCCAGCGCACCGGATGGGAATGATGACTTTCCGGAATTAAATCGCTGGCGCCGATATAGAGGAAAAATCCGCCAAATAGCGCAAGAATGACCGCAAGTGATTCCATATCCACTTTAATAAACGTCGTCACAATAATGCCGATGATCGGAGCCGCCGCATCGACTGCCAACCAGCGCAGCGCCTGTTGTTTGCTACCGCCGTTTTTCATCACCAGGTTTACGGTATTGATGCCATCCGAATAATCGTGCGCGATCACGGCCAGCATCATGATTTGCCCCAGCGTGGGCGATACTTGATAAGCCAAGCCAATTCCTAGACCATCCATAAAACTATGGATTGAAAGCGTCCCCGCGCCCACATGCGCCGCCGCATGATGGCCGTTTTCACATTCGCCATGCCCGTGGAAAAATACGAACCGGTCGAGCACCATATAGGCTGCAAAGCCTGCCGCTACGATGGCCATTATCATGGACGGTTCAAAATGATGTGTCCCACTTTCAATCGCTTCGGGAATAAGGTCGAAAAAGGCGACGCCGACCACCGCGCCGGCACTGAAGCCGGAAATGATATGCAATTTATCCCGGAACCGCATGGCGAATAGGCCGCCGAGCATTGTGAATGCGCCGGTTAATAGTGCGATGAAATAGAGATTCATGATCAACTCCTAAGGTTGGTTGCCCGGCACATGTAGGCGATATGCCAGGAAGAATTGCAGCTTACCACACCTGTCAAGGGGTGGGTCAGTGGGCTGGGCGGCACAGAAAACTCATGATATGCGGCATGGTGCAATTTGTCAGCACCGCGCCCCAAATACCGATCATCATTCCCGCGATCACATCGCTGGGATAATGCGCTGTTACCATGATACGCGATGCCGCGATAATGCCAGCGAAAATAAAAACAGGAATGCGGGTCCAGCGGTATTTTTCTGGCAATATCAACGCGATCGCTGTTGCCAACGACATCATGGTTGTCGCATGGCCGGATGGAAAAGATTGGAAATGATAGGTATGCAGTCCAAAGGCTTCATGCCAGTGGAAAAAACTGTAAATGCCGTGCTGTAAAAACTCCACCGGTCGCGCGCGCGCGAAAACACGTTTCAAAACGTCTGTGAACAATCCAGCGCCCGCGACAGAAAGCAAAATCTGAATCGCCATGCGCCATACCGGCAAAAAATTTTCCGGCAGTTTTTTCGCGCGCCATAAAATAAATCCGGTCACCACGATCAATCCCGTCGGCCATTCATACCATTTCGCCAAACCAATATCGGTAATCGCATCAAAAAAAGGCCGGCAGGTATTATGCGCATTCACATATTGCATGATCACCAAGTCAAAGGGCATCACCGCCAACATCACAGCGATGGCCAAAAGGGTGATGAGCCATGTTTTGCGTTCAATCTGGATCATAAAAATCCTTATATTCGAAAACATAAAGCGTTTCCATTCGCCCGCGGCCTAAATTCATGCCGCGGATTTCTTTTTGAGTGCTTAGATTTATTTGGGCCATTTTTAAAAGACGATTCAATTCGGATATCTTTCTGTCTGAAACGATCAGTAATGCATCATCGTTATCATCCCAAACTCTTAACGCGGATTTGGCATCGCCGAACCATTGCGTTTTCGTGCCGAGTAAAAATACCGCGCTCGGCTCTTCATAGCCGAGTAAAATCACGGGACGGCCATGGGCGATCTGTTGCAGTTGCGGCGCAATCCAGAAATTAGGCAAATTCGGTGCAATAAAACCAAGCAGTTTAATATTGAGCGCGAACGCAATGGCAACCGGAATGGCGAAGGCCAATCGCTGGCGGCGCTCAGAAAAATTGACTTTGGATAAAGCAGCCGCAGCAAGCAGCGCGATTGCCGGATACATCGGCAGTGTATAATGCGGCAGTTTCGTCGGCACGAGTTCAAAAATCAGCCAAGACGGAATGATCCAAGCGAGAAAGAATTGCGTGATACGATCTGCGCGCGTTCTCCAACCATAAACCAGGCCGCGCATCACAGGCACGATGGCAGGCAGAAATAATATAAATAGCAATGTCACGTGCATGCCCGGCGGCAAACCGTGCGACTCCTGCCCCGCACTGACTTTGCCCAGCATGTCGTGACCGAGGGATTCTGACCAAAACAATCCATGACTTTGAAGCGTGATCGCAATCAGCCAGGGTGCGACACAGATTAAAATAACTGCAAGTCCTAATAATGGTTTAAATGTTTTCAAAGCGTCATCCCGGCGAAAGCCGGGATCCAGGAAAAGCCAAGTCACCATTAAGCTACCAACAACCAATAAAATAACAGGCCCTTTAATCAAAATTCCTGCAGCAATAGCAAACCAAAATATTAAGCTGGGGATCAACTTTTGCCGGGATGACGGTTCAACATACCATTTCGCCAATTGCCACATTGCGAGCACCGTCGTGGCCAGCAACATCGCATCAGTTTTGGCCAGACGCGCTTCGGCGGATAAAATCAATGCGCTGGATAATAATAACGCCGCGCCAAATCCGACCTGAGAGGAAATCAATGTGCGACCAATTAAATAGGTTAAAATCAGCGCGGCGATTGCGGCCAGGAACGATGGCACACGATAGGTCCAAATTTCATTATACGGCGGCGCACCGAAAATTTTTGTACTGACAACCTGCAGCCAGTAAATGCCGATGGGCTTTTTGTAGCGAACTTCATTTTGAAAATGGATGTCGAGATAATTCCCACTTTCAATCATTTGCTTGCTCGCCTGGGCAAAGCGAGCTTCGTCGCGGTCAATCGGCGGAATGGTAAACAATCCGGGCAAGAACATCACCGCGCTCAAAAGCACCAAAAACAAAACCACCGCGCGCGGATTTTCAGCAAAAGCAAATATTTTATTCATGCGCGCGCCCCGCACTCTGGTGCGTTTGCATATATTCAAGGCGCGCAAGGGCGATGCCCGCACCGATAATAATCACGGCGCCCGCGATAACCCATATATCCGGCAAGTCACCAAAGACAAAATAACCGAGCAGCGTGCCCCATATCATCTGGCTATAATGCGTGGGCGTTACCTGACTCGCGGGTGCTTTATAAAATGCGTAAACCAGAAAACAATTACCAATTCCCGACAAAACTGCAGCGATCCAGAAATAAATCCAGCCCTGTGCATTAGGCCAGATGAAAGATTGAAAACCAATGGCCACCGCCAGCGCGGCCGTGATGATCTCAGGAATCACGATGCTGGCACCCAAGCCTTCGCTCGCGGACTTGCGGCGGATGATTGCTTGTCCCAGCGCACCCGCCAACGTGCCGCCCAGCACCACCAGTGCGGAAAAATTGATATTTTCCGGATCAGGATGAAAAGCCACCACGACGCCCAAAAACGAAATCAGCAGCAGCACGATTTGCAATTTCGTCACGCGCTCGCGGAGCCAAAGCACAGCAAGCAACACCGTGAACAGCGGCACGGTAAAAATAAACGTGTAAAAATTCGCCAGCGGTAAATGTTGAATGCCATACCATCCCGCAACGGTATAAATAAAAAACGTCACGCCGCGGAATATTTGCGTCAAGGGGGCGCGCGTGCGCATGCAATCCGGCCCGCCTTGCCAGCGGGCGAAAGCGTAAATTATCGGTAAGGATAAAAAGACGCACAAAAACACAACTTCAAGCAGGGGATAAGACCGCGATAAGATTTTGACAAATACATCGCAGACATTATAAGTCGCATAAGCAGCTAGGCCGAGCAAAAATCCATGCCAAGCTTGGTGATTTTCTGTTGTGATTGGAGCGAATGTCATGATGCGTGCCTACCATGCGATTTTGGGGCTGGCAATCGCAAACGGCGGTGCGATAATCACGCAATTAGAATCTGTCCTGAGGAGAACCCGAGATGACAAAAACCCCAATCACAGTTGCCATTGGTGATGGCATCGGCCCTGAAATTATGGCTGCGGCGCTGAGTATTTTAGAGGCCGGCGGTGCGCAAATTGAACCGGAATATATCGAAATTGGTGAAAAAGTTTATTTGCGTAACATCAGCGCAGGGATTGAGGACAGTTCATGGGACAGCCTGCGTCGCACTAAAGTATTTTACAAAGCACCGATTACCACGCCCCAGGGCGGCGGTTATAAAAGCCTGAACGTGACAGTGCGGAAAACGCTGGGCCAGTTTGCCAACGTGCGGCCATGCGTATCGTTGCATCCGTTCGTGCAAACCAATTTTCCGGGCATGGATGTTGTCATCGTGCGCGAGAACGAAGAAGATTTGTACGCAGGTATTGAATACAAATTGTCGGATGATGTTTACCAGTCGGTAAAATTAATTTCGCGTCCAGGATCCGAACGCATTATCCGATATGCGTTTGATTATGCGCGCCGCAACGGCCGTAAAAAGGTCACTTGCATGACCAAAGACAATATTATGAAAATGGCGGACGGCCTGTTTCATAAATTGTTTGATCAGATCAAAACCGAATATCCAGAAATTGAAGCCGATCACATGATTATCGACATCGGCACGGCGCGCATCGCTGCACGTCCTACGGCGTTTGATGTCGTCGTCACGCTGAATTTATACGGCGATATCATTTCCGATGTGGCGGCGGAAGTCACCGGCTCCGTCGGTCTCGCACCAAGCGCGAACATAGGCGATCATGTCGCGATGTTTGAAGCCATTCACGGCTCCGCCCCCACGATGTCGCGCGACAGTGCCAATCCATCCGGGCTTTTGCTTGCGGGCGTGATGATGCTAGTGCATATCGGCCAGGCGGAAGCCGCCGCGCGCGTGCATAACGCCTGGCTGAAAACGTTGGAAGACGGCATACATACCAAAGACATCTGGCGCGAAGAAACCTCCAAGAAAAAAGTCGGCACAGCGGAATTTGCCGAGGCCGTCATCGCGCGCATGGGACAATTCCCGCAAACCCTGCCCATTGCGAAATATCAAAATGTAAAAGGCAAGGCGACGCCGGATGTCGCACCCACGGTGACGACGGAACATAAACTGGTTGGCGTCGATATTTATGTGGTGGATTCGTCGAATGATCCAAACGGTCTGGCAGCAAAATTGCAAAAACTCGAAGGTGACGGTTTGAAATTATCGCTCGTCGATAACCGCGGCGTGAAGGTTTGGCCGGGCGGGCATAAAGAAACCTATTGCACCGACGCCTACCGCGCGCGTTTTTTGACAGGCGAAGGTAAGGATGCTGCGGCCACGACGCCTGCCGCTGTGCTCGCTCTGCTTGCCCGCATCGACGGCGCGAAGATTGCCTTTTCCAAAACGGAAATGCTGCAGTACTTCGGGGCCGAACGCGGGTTTACGTTGGGTCAGGGTGAATAATAAGGTTAATTAAAGCCAGCCCTTATGACGGAAATATAAAAGTGGTAATAAGGCTGACCCTAAAATCAAAAGAATGGAAAGCGGATAACCGAAATGCCAGCTGAGCTCCGGCATATCATGGAAGTTCATACCGTAAATACCAGCGATTAGGGTCGGCGGCATCAGAGTCACTGCTGCCACGGTGAAAATCTGCATCACTTTATTTTGTTCAATGCTGATCATGCCCAAGGTGGCATCCAGCAGAAATTCTACCCGCTGCTGTAGAGAATCCACATGGAGTTCTAAAGACTGAATATCAGACGCTAAAGATTTTGCGCGGTGAACACCCTTCTCACCCAAAATTATTTCTGCGTTATTGGCTAGAAATAAAATTACGCGTTCGGACCCCGCCATCACATTGCGGAATTTTCCCAATAAATCGCCCGTCCGACCCACATCTTGCAAGATGCGGCGCACGTGACTGCTTTTATCTAGACGAACATCTTTTTCCTGCGTCGAATTTCCATTAAAAATATCCTGTGACAGAGCGTCGATCTTATCGCCAACTTGCTCAAGAATCTCCGTGGAACGGTCCACGAATATATCAAGCAATCCCACCACGACTTTGGCTGGCGTTGCATAATCAACCGATTTTTGCTGAAACTTTTCACAAAACAAACTGATCGATTTCGGATTAAGATAACGTAGCGTGATTAAAATACGTGGAGATAGCACAAAACTCATTGGGCCAATTTCATAGTCAAATGGCTGGTCCGCCCGCGCCATAATTGGCATGGTCATCACATACTCATCGCCTTCAGCGTATAATTGACTAGAAACTTGAATTTCAGAAATATCATCGCCATGCGGCAAGGTGACTTTAAAATCCGCTTGCACCTGGATAATTTCTTCATCGGTCGGCGCAATCATGTCCAACCAAACACATTGATTTGGCCAGGCTGCGCCAACCTCCCAATGTGTTTTTTTGCCATCGGCAGTATAAATATTGATCATTACGACCTCGGTACGTTGGTGATCAGGCAGGCGGCCTTGATGGTATTGGAAATCAAGCAGGCGATCGTCATGGGGCCAACACCGCCAGGGACAGGTGTGATGGCGGCGGCTCGAGCGGCGGCGGACGTAAATTCCACGTCGCCCGCCACGCGGTAACCGCGTGGGTCGGCGGGGTCTTCGACGCGGTTGATACCAACGTCAATCACCACCGCGCCTTTCTTAATCCACTCGCCACGCACAAATTCCGGCCGCCCGATAGCGGCCACGATGATATCCGCGCGCGCGCATTCGGTGGGCAGATCGCGTGTTTTGGAATGGGCGATCGTGACCGTGCAGCCCTCCGCCAGCAATAGCGCCGCCATGGGTTTTCCAACGATATTGGAACGACCGATCACTAGCGTGCGCATCCCGGCTAGCGGTAATTTCAAGTGATCCTTTAAAAGGTACAAACAACCTTTTGGCGTGCAGGGAATCATTGCAGGCTGCCCCACCGTCAAACGTCCGGCGTTAATGACATGGAACCCGTCCACATCCTTGGCCGGATCGATGGCGTCCAGCACCGCCATGGCGTCAATCTGCGGCGGCAGCGGCAGTTGCACCAGAATACCATGTACGGCGGCATTTGCGTTTAATTCGGCGATCAGTTTTAACAATTCATCCTGCGGCATTTCGGCAGACAGGTTATATTCAAAACTGTTCAGACCAACTTCTTTGGCCGCTTTTTGCTTATTTCGCACATAAATTTGTGACGGCGCATGCTCGCCCACCAAGACCACCGCCAAGCCCGGCACCAGGCCATGCGCGGATTTCAAACCTACAACCGCCGCGGCCATGGCACGGCGCAGGTCGGCGGCGATTTGTTTTCCATCAATCAGCATAGCTGTCATGAAAAGTGTATAAATTAACAACTGCCCTAATAAAAGCGAAAAAGAAATTTAGGGGTTATAATTTGACCCTTTTGATTTAGGCTCAACGCTTCCTTTAGAAAGGGTACTATAGGGACCATTAGGATATTTCTTATTATAATCCTCTTGTGCTGCCCTTTGAGCCTTATGTCCATAAGGATCAGATCCATCCCAAGGTCTACTGTCCGAAATCCCAGGCTTAATTTGTTCCGGGTGTAGAAACCTATAAAGTTCGTTGTGCCACGCAGCGGTACCGGGAATAGCCATCTTTTCCTCTATGGAGTTGTGAATATATATATGAAAAATATCGTGCTTTAAAGTAAATGTCTGTTAATTTCTTATACTCTCGCAATTATCCCAGCAATTCATAAATTAATCGTTCCAAAAACATAATCAGCAAAATCAAAATCATCGGTGAAATATCAATGCCGCCGAGCGAAGGTATTATGCGCCGGATCGGCGCCAAAACGGGCTCCGTCAGGCGGCGGCAAACATCCTCCACCATCGCGACGAAACGGTTGCGGACGTTCACCACATTAAAGGCGATTAGCCAGGACAGGACCGCACTCACGATCAAAACCCAGACGTATAAATCCAGAACGGTGACAATTAACCAAACTAGTGAATGCATGTGGGAGGCCTCCTGTAGACTTATGGCAATGCGAAGTTACTAACCCCGCGCCCTGCCCGCAAGCCCTGATATTCCCTGCGGCGCGAAAATAAGGTAAGATCCCGCTTATGGAGGAATCTTTGGAAGAAACCGCGCCCGCCGATGAAGTGCAAGAAGTGCCGGTTGCCATGGGCGCAGCGCGGCATAAGTTTCTCTTATTGGGAATTGTACTGGCGGCTATCATCGTTGCGGCGATGGTCTGGCTGAATGAAGCCGCCAAAGAAGAAAGTAAATTCGCGCAGGCTGTGGGCGGCGTAAATTTAAAATCGCATTCCATGAATAATCCACCCGGGCTGGCTTATCAGCCGCCGCCAAAGGCATCGGCCACATCGCAAATAAATTCGACCCCGGCTCCCACGGCTAAACCGGCAAAAATTTCGTCGCCCGCACCCACCACTCCGGTTCCGCCACACGAATAGCCTGTGCTGCATGGCGCGCCGTTTCAACGTCGGCAAATAATCCAAAACAGCACGAACCACTACCTGTCATGCGCGATAACATGCAACCTGCCTGACGCGTTAATGACCGGTAGGCTTGCAGAATTCTGGGCTCAATTCCCATGGCCGGATGCATCAGATCATTCCGTGTATCATGAATCAGATGTTTTAAATTTTCTGGATTGGTCATATGTTCAATATCTTTGATCGGCTGCGTATAGGGTGGTACCATCATATCAAAGATATCTTTTGTTGAAATACTAACGCCGGGATAAACCAGCACAACATGCTGTTCCGGCATGGGCGCAAAGGCTTCTAATTCATCACCCAGACCCGTGACAATACAACTGCGCTGCGCCAGACAAACCGGTACATCAGAACCCAATTTTTTCGCCAGCCATTCCGCATCACTGGGCAACCATTCAAAGCGCCAGAAATGCTGCATCGCCCGTACCATCGCAGCTGCATTCGCAGATCCACCACCCAATCCCGCACCAATGGGTAAATTCTTATTTAATTCCACAATAAAATTAGGTTTACGATTATAACGCGCCGCTAACAAATGCGCGGCCTTTGTGATCAAATTATCTTGCATGAAAGGCAATGAACTCGCAAAGGTTCCCTGCACCACCAGGTGATATTGCTTGGCTTCGCGCACGAGCATGGTATCGGCAACTTCAGCAAAGGCCACCCAGCTTTGCAGTTCATGGTAACCGTCCGCACGTTTTCCCGTGACGTGCAGAAACAGGTTGATTTTAGCATGGCATTGCAACGTAATCCCTTTGTTATCGCCCATGACCTTCCACCACCAGGGTGGTGGCGGTGGCGGCGCGGGAAATAATGGATGACGCTGAACGTCAGGCTTTGCTATCATAGGAGCATTATGGATAGTCTTGAAGCATTACGGTGGCAATGGGAAATGGGGGCGACGGATTTTATCGCCGCCACGCCGCGCGATTGGATGTGGGTCGAAGAAAGCAAGAAACAAGATAGCAAAATGCAAGAAAAACAAGAATCTCTTGCTATCTTGCCTTTTGCCCCTCATCAGCTTGTGCCTTTATCCGGCATCACCGATCTTGAAGCCCTGCGCGCTGCGCTTCAAAACTTTGATGGGCTGGAGATTAAAAAATCCGCCACGCAAATGGTGTTTGGTGACGGCGTGCCGAACCCGCGCGTAGTCGTGATTGGCGAAGCGCCCGGCGCTGATGAGGATCGTATCGGACGGCCCTTTGTCGGCGCAGCGGGTAAATTGCTGGATAAGATGTTGGCCGCGATTAACCTGTCGCGCGCAACCAACAGTTATATTACCAATGTGATTAATTGGCGCCCACCGGGCAATCGCCAGCCAACGCCCCAAGAAATTGCACTATCCTTGCCCTATTTACAAAAGCATATCGAATTACTGGCGCCGGAGTTTTTATTGGTCGTCGGCGGCACCTCGACTAAGGCGTTGTTTAATATTGAACAAGGCATCACGCGCGCGCGCGGTCAGTGGATGGATTATATGTTACCTGATGGTAAGGTCGTGCCTGCTTTAATTACGTTTCATCCGGCTTATCTGTTGCGGTCTCCAGCGCAAAAAGCCCTGGCTTGGCGGGATTTGCTGGCGCTGCAGAGCCGGCTGGCAAAAACAGGTTAAAAATCATATTTTTCAATAACTTAACTTAGCGGCAGGAAATTAGGTAAAAATTTATTGCCAATTTTAATATTACTTTCACGAATTCTATGCTATAAATATTAGCATAGCATCTTAACCTTTGGAGAGAGTGATGGACATAGGTAATTTTAAATCGCAAGCAGCCTTATTTGCAGCTGCAAATACTATACGGACAGAGCAAGCAACAGAAATTATGGATGCCCCAAAATATACTGGTTTTCGTCAATCCGAGGATGCGGGAGCAGCCTTGGCAAAATTGGCAAAGACAAATCCGCTTGAAGCGACTGCTGCCGCAATTGCCATGCTTGGCGACATGAATCCTCGCGGGGATTTACATGCCCCTTTATTTAGGTCTCAACCTTCTCATACCCTCCAACAATCTCAAGCCCTAGCTTATCTTTTGGGCACTCAAGAGGGAGTGCAAATTATTGCGGAGTCCCCTGATTTTACCAAATCTTTAATAAAAGCCGCATCGGGTGAAAATCTTCAGAAGCTAGCCATAATTTCGCATTCACCAGCGCATGTGGGTGTGAAGGCTAATGCGGCTAAGGATTTAGTTGGGGCACTTATGTCGAAACCTGGACAGGGAACTGCTCAGTATACTTTTTAAAGCTGAGATAACCAAGGATGGGTAGATTCTAAGAACCCCTGTTCCTTGTTTTTTGATGCCCATCCGACCACCGAAACCGCCATTGGCAGAAACTGAGCCAGCTGGTCACAGCCAAAATCGCCAAAACTGCCGGGCTGATACGACGGTATGTCGCCCACAAGGCCATTATGATTAAAAAAATCTGAAGCAGCAAAACCATACTGACGACGGCAGCATGCGACAGGCCGGAACGCACGACCTTTTGGAAGAAATGACGGCGGTGCGGCACCCAAAATTGCTCGCCTTGCACGATGCGGCGCAGCAGCGTAAATGTCGTATCGGCCGCTGGGTAAGCAATCAAAATTGCGGCAGGCACGAAATTATAATTACCGGATAAGGCCAACCGCAACAGCAGCCAGCCAATGAGATAGCCAATCGCGACGCTGCCGACATCGCCGGAAAAAATCTTGGCGGGCTGCCAGTTCCAAATTAAGAACCCAATCGCTACCGGCACCAGCACCAGCGCCAATTGCCAATCCAGCCAGGCGGGTGTGACCGCGGCAATCCCCAGCGCAATGGTCGCCATCAGGCCGCCCATCATACCGTCAATGCCGTCCATAAAGTTAAACAGATTCATAAACCAAATCAGACCAACTGCCATAAATCCGCGCTCCAGCCACAACGGCAGCCAATCTGGAAATAATGCGGCGCCATGGGGCAAACTGATGACCGCAATCGCCGCCGCCGTCGCATGAATTAATAAGCGCCATTTAAAGGAAATATGCGCGTAATCATCCCAAGCGGAAATGATGGCAACCGCCGCAGCCGCAGCCAAAACGCCGTAATTCCATAGCGAAGTCAAATTGCTGTGGTGCAGGAATAAAATAATCCATATGAGAAACACCATCGCCACCATAATCGCTCCCGCGCCCTGGGGTGTTGGCACGGCATGACTGCTGCGCTCATTCGGCACGACTAGGATTTTATTTTTTAGCAAATAACGCCGATAAAGCCCAATGCCCGCCCAAGTCGCCAAACCAACCGCCAGAAAAATCACGATCCAGCGTTCAATATCCGGCAAGGTTAATGTGCGCCAGAACATATTATGCAACACAACGATCTGTTATGCGATGATAGTCGCGGTACCAAGTCACGAATTTTGGAATGCCTTCGGCAATCGTCGTTGCGGGCTGGAAACCTAAATCACGTTCGGCCTCTGTAATATCTGCATAGGTCGTGGGCACATCGCCGGGTTGAATGGGCAATAACAGTTTCTGTGCTTCACGCCCAATCGACTTTTCAAGTAGCCCAATAAAATCTAACAAATTTTCGCTGCGGTGATTACCGAGGTTATAAACCTTGGTCGGCTCTACGGCTGTTGGCATACGGCGGATCGCACCCATCGTGCCTGCGATGATATCATCAATGTAGGTAAAATCGCGTTGCATTTTTCCGTGATTAAAAACTTCAATCGGTTCGCCGGCAAAAATTTTACGCGTAAAAATCCAGGCCGCCATATCGGGTCGCCCCCATGGGCCATAAACTGTGAAAAATCGTAGCCCCGTTGTCGGAATTTGATAAATATGGCCATAGGCGTGGCTGATCAATTCACATGCCTTTTTCGTCGCGGCGTAGAGCGATACCGGCGCATCAACACGGTCCGATTCCGAAAAGGGTAATTTTGTATTGCCGCCGTAAACGGATGAAGAACTGGCATAAACCATATTTTCCAGGCGCGGCAAAAGACGCGCGGATTCCAGCATCACAACCTGCGCCATCACGTTACTGTCGATATAGACATAAGGATCAATCAATGAATGCCGCACACCCGCCTGCGCACCCAAATGAACGATATGTGTGATTTCTTGATGACCCAGCATAATCGCCTGCATCGCTTCTCGATCAGAAAAATTTTCGCGATAAAATTTAAAATTCTTATGTGGCGACAATTGCGCTAGGCGTGCTTCCTTTAGCCGTACATCATAGTAATCATTCAGATTATCAACGCCAATGACGTGATGTCCTTCGGCCAGTAATTTCTGCGCCAAATGAAATGCAATAAATCCAGCCGCGCCGGTGAGTAAAACGTTCATGGCCATTTTTTAGCGATTTATACGCGATTTAGCAATTCCATGGCTGCCTGATGCAGCGCAGGTGTGCCAGCCGCCAGGACGTTTGATTTCTCGCGGCCCGCAAGTGAATTCCCCTGCCAATCGGTGATAATACCGCCTGCAAACTCAATAATTGGTGTCAGACCAGCATAATCATGCAATTTCAGACCGCTTTCAACAATCACATCAATCCAGCCCGAAGCCAAACAGCCATAACCAAAGGCATCTCCGCCGTATAAAACATTTTTGGTCACACTGCGTATACGGTTAAACGCCGCCCATTCATTATCATTTTTAATCATCCGCTCAATCGTCGTACAGGCGAGCAGCGCATCGGACAGTTTTTCTTTTTTGCTGCACTCGGCGGGCGCGCCGTTATGCCATGCGCCCTGCCCCATAATGCCCAACCAACGGTCATTCGTAATCGGTTGATCCACCACGCCCAAAATATTCCGGCCGTTAAATTCCAAACCAATGATTGTTGCGAAACTTGGACGGCCCGCCGTGAAAGGCAAAGTGCCATCTATCGGATCTAATATCCAACGGTAGCCCGATGTGCCAGCCTGCTCGCCATATTCCTCGCCCCAAATAGCGTCGCCCGGTCGTTCGTGTTTTAAAATTTCACGGATGACCCATTCGGCCTCGCGGTCGGCAATCGTGACCAGCGTTGCATCAGCTTTATCTTCGCTGCCAACCTTACGAAAATATTTTTTAATCACCGCACCGCTGGCATCGGCCAACTGATGCGCCAGCGATTTTAATTTTTCATCAATCACTTCAGCGTCTCAAGATACTTGATCACATCCGCGCGGTCAGATTCTTTTTGCAGTCCGGCAAAGCCCATTTTTGTGCCGGGAATATATTTCGCCGGACCGGCCAGGAAGTGATTGAGTTCCTCCTCATCCCACTTGCCGCCTTTGGCCTTAAGTGCATCTGAATAAGCATAACCATCCACACTCGCCCGCCCACGACCAACAACCCCGTATAAAAGTGGTCCAACCTTATTCGGGCCGCCTTTGTCAAAACTATGGCACGCAGTACAAACTTTGGCAGTTTGTGCGCCCTTACCTGCATCAGCCTTGGCCAAGTACGGTTCAATAGGATCAATTTTTGCTTCAACTACGGGTGCCGCATCAGTTGCCGGGGCGCCGCCCGCCACTGGAAAAGCATCCTGCTTCAGCTTCGGCACATGGAATAATTCTTCGGAGAAAATACCCGCCACCATCGCAACAATACCGGCGATTAAAATCGCCGCGAAGATTTTATTCATTTGCATAGTGACTGCTCCGATTGAAGTTTATCTGCCAGACGATTTCCAATTCATCTGCCAGACGATTCCGCTTTATTTGCTTGATACAATAGCTTAGGCGTCTTATCAAGTCAGGCATGAATCCGATCATTATCATCCCCGCCCGCCTGGCAGCCACGCGCCTACCCAATAAACCTCTCGCCGACATCCACGGCCGCCCCATGATTATACATGTATGGCAACGCGCCGTGGCAGCAAATATCGGCCGCGTCGTCGTAGCCGCAGGCGACCAGGAAATTGTAGATGTTATTACGGCAGCTGGCGGTGAAGCGATTTTGACGGACCCCGATTTGTCAAGCGGTACGGACCGTGTCGCGGCGGCGCTTGCGCTACTGGATGGTGGGCGCGCACATGATATCGTCGTAAATGTGCAGGGCGACCTACCCAACATTGAAAGTGAAACTTTAAAGGCAGTCGTTGGTGTGCTGCAGGAGGTGACCAATGCGGATATCACGACGCCTGCAGCCATCATTACACGCGAAGAAGAATTACATATGAATAGTGTGGTAAAAATCGCGGCGGACATCGCGCCGGATGCGCGCCATGGCCGCGCCGTTTATTTTTCACGCAATCTGATTCCGTCCGGTGAAGGTGATCATTATCACCATATTGGTGTTTATGCGTTCCGTCGCACCGCGCTGGAAAAATTTATGGGCCTGTCCGTCGGCACGCTGGCGCCGCGCGAAAACCTGGAACAGCTGCGCGCCCTCGCTGCGGGAATGCATATTGAAATGGTTTTGGTTGATCAAATCCCTCAACCAGTCGATACGGTCGAAGACCTCGAACGCGTGCGGGAGTTGTTGAAATGACAACCATCGCTTTCCAAGGAATCCCTGGCGCCTATTCGCATGCAGCAACGCGTGCGATCTTTCCGAACGCTACACACACACCTTATCCCAGTTTTGAAGAAACGCTGGCGGCGGTTGAGGCTGGAGCGGCCGATTACGCGGTCGTCCCCATGGAAAATTCTATCGCGGGACGCGTTTCAGAAATTCAGTTGTTATTATTGGAAACGCCCTTGCACATTGTAGGAGAATATTTTCAGCTGGTAGAGCATTGCCTGGTTGCATTGCCCGGCGTGCAGAAATCAGACGTTAAATTTGTGCATTCCCATTACCAGGCACTATCGCAATGCCGCAAACATTTACGCGCGATGAATTTGCATAGTATCGTTGCACCTAACAGCGCGATGGCTGCCGCGGCCGTTAAAGAAAAAGATGATCCCGAGCATGGCGCGATATCCTCTGCGTTAGCGGCGGAATTATACGGCCTGGATATTTTGGCGCATGACATGGCGGATCGTCCGCACAATCTGACGCGGTTTATTGTCATGGGCCCGACACCGGCGATGGATGAAGCAAGTGATGAAAATCTGATTACCTCTTTTGTGTTTCGCGTGCGTAATATTCCCGCTGCGTTATTCAAAGCCATCGGCGGTTTTGCCACCAATGGCGTCAATCTCATTAAATTGGAAAGCTATATCCAGGATGGAAACTTCATCGCTGCCGATTTTTATGCGGAGATTGAAGGCAACCCAAAAGCGCCAAATATTCGCCTTGCCTTTGACGAGATGAAATTTTTTACCGAAAGCCATCGGATTTTGGGCACCTATGCTGGAGATGCCCGCCGTGGTAAATGATAAAACTCTCTCAAATGGAGCACATATGAAAGTTATCTCATATCTATCTTTTGTTCTTGCCGCAATGGCGCTTTGGCTGGCCTTTTCTCATAATCCGGCAAGTAATCCAGCCAAAGGAAGCGCCTATGATCGTGTGATGCGGACGCATACTTTGCGTTGTGGCACTTTTGAAGAGCCGCCATTTACGATGCAAAACGTGAACACAAACGCCCGAACCGGTATCGCTGTTGCGCTGGCTGAACGCATTGCACATGACCTAAATTTAAAATTGGAATGGGTGCCTATCAGCAATTTTGCGACATTGGGCGAAGATTTACGAAACGGCAGATATGATGCGATTTGCGCCAGTGTTTTTAACATGCCGCGTGCAGGAACCATCGATTACACAACGCAATATATTTACGTTCCCGTTTATGCTTATACGCAAGCAGGACGCACCGCAGATTTCCCCAATATCAGCAAAATAGATTCCAAACAGACGAAAATTATTGGCATGGATGGCGAAGGCGCGACCACTATTGCACGGCAGCGCCTACTCAATGCGACGTTCTCAATTCTGCCCGAAGTGTCTAGTATTCCAGAAATGCTGACCGCTCTGGCGAGTCATAAGGGCGACATTGCATTCGTCATGCCAACGATTTTTGCGAATTTTGATCATAACAATCCCGGCAAATTGCAAAAAATACCTGGCGCGCCCTTTCATGTTTTTCCAGTATCTTTTGCGATTGCACCGAACGAACCTGCATTAAAAGATACAATGGATATTATCATCCAAAATTTAAAGACATCAGGGGAGCTGGATGAAATTATTGATCATTATGATCCTGATAAACTTTTATTTCGCGTCGCCAAACCATATGAAGCCGAAGCTAAACCCTAATGTTCGCTGAAGCCTTTGAAATCATCTGGCAATATCGTGAAGGATTTTTGACGGGCCTTTGGGTGACGCTGGAACTTTCCGCAATCATTTGGATTGTCGGGATTACGGGCGGCACGGCGCTCGGCTGGGCGGCGGCACGGCATCCGCAAAATTGGGGGAAATTTGTCCGGCTGGTTGCTTTTATTTTGGGTGGTTTGCCGATTTTGGTTTTGCTGTTCTGGCTGCATTACCCGGCCCAGGCGATTTTCCAAGTTGTGATTGATCCGTTTATTACCGCTGCTTTTACGTTTACCCTTGTGAATATTTTTGCCGTCGCCAGTTTGGTGCGAGAAGCGATTGCGGATTTTCCGGGTGAATATATCACCGCCGCACGCGTTTGCGGCCTGTCGGCGCGCCAGACGTTATTCAAAATTCAATTGCCGATTATCCTGCGCCAGATTCTGCCAGGCTTGCTGATGTCGCAAGTTGTAATGCTGCATACTACTCTTTTCGCTAGCTTGATTTCCGTGGAAGAAATTTTTCGGGTCGCGCAGCGCATCAATGCCAGCATCTATAAACCGGTTGAAATTTATACCGCTCTGGGCATGTTTTTTCTGGCGATTTCGCTGCCTGTGAACGGCCTGGCGATTTACCTGAAGCATAAATACACTCGCAACACATCGGAACGATAAGATGCTACGTGCGGAAAAAATCTCAAAATCATTCGGTGGCAACCATGTATTACGGAATGTTTCCGTCTGGCTGAAACCCGGCACGATTACAACATTAATCGGGCCGTCTGGCACCGGAAAAACAACTTTACTCCGCGCGCTGGCGATGACGGATCTACCGGATGTGGGTGAAATTATTGTGGACGATCAAAAATATATCTTTCCGCTGATGCCGGAACAAAAATTGTTACCTTCACCCTGGCCGCGCGTGACGGCGGTATTTCAGCAATTATTTTTATGGCCACATTTATCTCTGCGCGAAAATATTTTACTGCCCGCACGAAATTTCCCGCGTGCCAATATGGATGCTGAATTAAATGAACTGATTGATGTATTGGAAATGAAAGCCTTCATCGACCGCTTTCCAAATGAAGCAAGCTTGGGACAGCGCCAGCGCGTGGCTCTCGCCCGCGCGCTGATGCTGCAGCCGCGCTATGTTTTGATGGATGAGGTGACTTCGGCGCTAGATATCGAACAGGTCGCGAATATTTTAGATTTTCTGCCGCGCTTGCGTGAACGCGGCATCGGCATTTTGCTTATTACGCATGCATTAAATTTTGCGCGCCGCGCAGCCGATACGGTTTTATTTATGGATCACGGCCAGGTGGTGGAGCGCGGCACGGTCGAACTGCTCGATAATCCGCAAACCCCGCGCCTGCAGCAATTTTTATCATTGGTGAAGGCGGCCAGTTAAAACCGGTAAGATAGCGTCACCGCGCCAAAATTATTCATCTTTGGCTCCCCGCGGAATTCATTTGTACGGAAGGCATAATTATAAGCCAGCCGTGCTTGGCCATAAGTAGCCGCCAAGCCCAATACGGCATTCCCAACAAACGCATTTTTATCCACACAGGGGCCATGCCGAAATGTATTTCCGTCAAGAAATATATTACGACCTACGGCTTCGCCATCTAGGCCTCCAAATAGATACCAGCCCAATTCATGCGTCGGAATAAAAAAATCTGAACCGGTCAGGCTGGGCTGAATTTCAGGTGGGCCGTAATCATCCGGCAAATTGCGCCCAAGGCGAAACATGATACCCGCCGTCGCATTGGTATAAATATTTCCCAGATTAAATCCAACATGCGGTGATGCATCAAAACTTAGGCCAAATGGATTGCGCTGATAAAATCTGCGCCATTTATGATCGAACGTCAGCATAGCGCCAGGTTCGTCTTTCAATTGATAGCGCCAACCCTTTGCAGTCTGATCGCCAATCAAATCATGCACGCCGTTTTGCACCTGTTCGCCTTGCGCCGATGGCCCCACCATACCGAGCGTCAATTGATAGGTGTCAATCACCCGACCTGTTTCGGCGATCACGCCGACAGTGCCGTAAAGCCATCCAGCATAGGGCCGGTCATTGGGGTTATAGGTTGTGCGCTGGGTATCTTTCGGCGTAAAAATGCTTTGGCCAAGCGCGATGCCGATACGCTTATGATCCGTCGGATCCGGTGCATAGCTGCCCAAATAACGAATCCAATCCGGCATGCTGGTTTCAGACGATAGCCAGCCGACACGTATACCATTAGTATAACCTTCATCCTGATTGACGAAATAATCATTTTCCCACGCGAAAGTGAAAATGCCCTTGTCGTCTTCCTGGGTGCGCGGCGGCGGATTATCCGCATAGGCAGGCACAGAAAGCAAAAGGCCGCAAGCCAAGATCAAAGTTCCTAAACCATTTTTCATGATTTTAAATAATAAAAATTTCCGTAAGTTTTCTATGGCTTTTTTATAGGCTGAAGGCGCCACCGCCATGCAAATGCGCGAGCATCGCATAGGCGGCTTGGGGACTGGATTTAGGATTTTCCAAGCTGGGCAGAGAAAAAATTTCGCTTTGAAACTGGCCACCATCATGAGTTTCGACCACAATTTTATGCCGGTTTCCATGCACGGCAGGGTCCGTCCAAATTTCAACCGTAATCGGAAACAGGTTTTCTTCGCCCGGCATCGTACAGGCAAACGCCAAAGTCGCCGCCACATTGGTATTGGCAGGAAAGCCGCGCGCGGCATCCAGCGCGCTACCGGAAAAAATGCATTCGGCTTGTGAGATACCTAATAGATTTAATTTTTTGTCTGCTACATAAGGCGCGCCCATCAAACCATGCGGCGGTTTGGTGGTAATCAATTTCGCACTTTTGATGCCACGTAAGGCATAGGCCCGTACCGCATCAATCCCACCCAACGCTCCCGCCGTCAGCACAATTTGTCCTGGCTGCGCCAAGGATAAAATTTCTGGAAACCGCAATAGCGCCGCCGCCGACAGCAGCAATAATTTTTTTCCTTGCGGCAAAACCGCGCGCGCCAGTTCCGGTACCACATCGGGCGGCAAGGCTTCTATCACCCAATCGGATGCGTTGGCCAGTCCGGCGAAATCCATTACCGCGATGCTTTTTAATTCCAGAATATCCATCGGGCGGATTTCCGACAAACCCATAAATTGATAGCCTGGAATTCTATTTGCCAAAGCGCGCGCGATAAGGGAGCCCAGCGCACCGCAACCCGCCAGCCCAATCCGAATATCAGTTGTGGGATTCATTCCCGTTGCTAATCGTCGCGCTTAATTTTTTCTTCGCGCTCGTGACGTTCTTGCGCCTCAATCGATAGGGTCGCATTCGGACGTGCCAGCAAACGTTTCACGCCAATGGCATCGCCGGTTTCTTCGCAGTACCCGTACTCGCCCATTTCAATACGCTCCAGCGCCTGTTCAATTTTATTGATTAACTTGCGGTAACGGTCTCGTGTGCGGAGTTCCAAACCGTGGTCGATTTCCGCGCTGGCGCGGTCAGTGATATCGGGTTCCTGAATGCCGCCCTCTTCCCGCATGCTGTCCAGCGTAGTTTCAGACTCATCCAGCAATTCATCGCGCCAATCCAATAAACGCTGACGGAAATATGCCAGCATTTTGGCGCTCATATACTCTTCGGTTTCGGACGGGACGTAATCCGGCGACAAGTGGGGGTCAACGATATTGGTCATCTTAGCCTCTGGTGATACCGCCAAATCCATAGCCGTGGCTGGGATACAAGGCAAGCATAATGGATAAAATTATTCTGCTGCCAGCAACTGGCGCAAATCAACCAATTCATGCAGCAGTTTTTCCAAGTCGGCACGGCGCACGCGCAAATAATCCGGGTCTTCGTTTGCCGCTGGATGAGATGCAGTTAAACTTGCCTGCAAGGTTGTCACGGTTTCCGCCTCACTTGGCAGGCGTGATATTTGGCCAGATTGTTCTGATGCCAACAAGTTTTGCACGCCGCGGATCGTATAACCATCCCGGTATAACAGTGTTTGAATCCGACGTAACAGATTGGCATCATCCGGCCGGTAATAACGCCGTCCGCCCGCACGTTTTAATGGCTGAATTTGGGAAAATTTAGATTCCCAAAACCGCAAAACATGCTGTTCAATTTGTAGTTGCTGGGCCAGTTCACCAATCGTTAGAAACGCGCCGGCAGCCTTAGGCGTGCGCGGCCGGGATGGCCGCCTGGGCGGCAGTTCATAAATATTTTCAGCAGCTTGGGCATTCATCAGTCTTTCTCCCGGTCAGCAGCATCAATTTTTTCACCATTGGTGATCTTTTTCAAAATCTGGCTAGGGCGGAAAACCACCACCCGGCGCGGAGCGATCACCGCAGGCACTTTGGTTTTCGGATTACGGCCCTGGCGCGCTTCTTTACCCCGCACAATCCAAGTGCCAAAAGATGAAATCTTAACCGTCTCACCCGACTTCAAAGTATCTGTCATGAAATTTAAAACCGCCTCCACCAAATGTCCGGATTCATTGCGAGACAGCCCCACCATGCGGTTTACCGCATCAGCCAAATCGGCACGGGTCAGGGCATTATCGGACAAGGCGCGCCCTCCAATAGGTTATCCTTAAGGAAACCTAAGGATAAACGATTGATTCGTCAATAAACATACGTGGTTTCAGGGGTTTGGGCAGCGGATTTAAACCAGCCTGCGATTATTCCCGTTTATCCTTACGCCGGAAACCTTCGATGCCGATTTCATCCATGGCCTGATCTTCAGCTTTTTTCTCGGTAGCGGCGGCGCGGGCAAGCCGCGCCTGTTCGGTGATTTCAAAGGTTTTGAGTTCCTTAAAGGCATCCTGTAGCTCCACCTGTGCCCGTTCAATGGCACTATTTAGCTCCCCTTGTCCCTTAACGATTAGTTTTAATTTTTCCTGCATCTTCTTGTTATAATTGGGAAAGGCCATTAATGATGCATGATCAGATGCTGCTTGCGTTTTCTCGGCTTCCAGCTCATTCCGCGCGCGCGCTTCTTCGCGCTTTAGGTTATCCAGCATGATTTGCAATTGCGCCGCCGCACGGCGTTTTTCATCCAGCTGATGCTTGCGCAAACGGATAATGGATTTCAGACCTGCCATAGCGAATTATAACTTAGCGCGGCCAGCTATTCTAGCCAGCTTTAATTCAACACCCGCTGCGCGCCGCCGTTATTATCACCCGGCATATTGGCGAAAGTTAAAATCGTCTGCAAGGTCTCCAGACGTTTTTCAACCGAGACCGCTTCGAGCAGCGCCTGTTTTTCCGCGATGTCAAAGGGGCAAATGACCGATAGCGAATTCACCAACAGCGCATCGGGCGTACGGCCAACCATATCCCAGTCCACCATGATCCCTTGCTCATCAAAAAATTCACGCAATTGCGTCATCAAAGTGCGGCGCTGAAAATGGTACGCTTCGGGTACATGCAAATCGCTCAGGTAATCCGCGTAATTCACCTCGCCCACGCGATAATCGCGCGCGGTGGGAATTTCTTGAACCAGATGAAAGCGGCAAACGCCCGTCACACCCAGAATATATTTGCCGTCATCCGTTTCATCCAGCGCAGTGATACGCCCTGCCGTGCCGGTGGCATAAAGCGGCGGCATTGTGCCTTCGGTAGTTTTCGGCTGGATAATGCCAATCATGCGGTCGCCCTTTAACGCATCATCCACCAGGCTGAGCGCATGGGGCTCCTCCATCGACAGCGGAAAACGCATGCGTGGCAGGAGCATCATTCCGGTCAGCGGAAAAAGCGGCAGGGCTTTGGGCAAATCTTCGGGTTTATAAATTTTGAACATGGCGGCCTCAGGAAAACAAGATGGATGATAATTTTTTACGCGCCGCAACCACGCGCGGCTCTTCAAGGCCCAGGATTCCCGATAGCGTAACGAAATCCGTCCGCGCCCGTTCATCCTGCCATTTGCGGTCCAGTTTAATACTGGCCAGCAGCGCATCCAGGCCCGTTTCAAAATCGCCCTGCGCAAGGGCGGCAAGCGCCAGACTATGCTGTGCTTCCGGTGTTTTCGTGACGGAGCTTTGGATTTTCTCCAAATTGCCCGGCGCGGCGTACGGTAATAAATCCTGCAAAAACTTCACGGCTTGTTCGGCGCGTGATTTATGCATAGCGTCAGCTGTCAGTTCTTTAAAGGACATAATCGCGGCGGGCAGATTCCCGTCGCCCCAATCGTTCATAGCTTGCGCGAAAGGGTTAGAATCATTTTCAGGCTTTGGTTTGGCATCACCTTCGCTCTGCCCAACCATTGCCAATAGCTTGGCAATAAACGTTTTCAATTGGCTTTCTGACTGTGCGCCCATGAAGCCATCTACCGGTTGCCCGCTGACAAACGCATAGACTTGCGGCACTGATTGCACATGCATCGCGCTGGCTAAATCTGGATTGGCGTCAATATCAATCACCGCCAAACCGATCCTGCCAGCCTGCGCGCGCACGACTTTTTCAATTAAGGGGCGCAACTGTTTGCACGGCCCGCACCAAGACGCGGTGAAATAAGCCAGCACAGGGTGCTGCATCGAGGCCATTAAAACGCTTTGCTGAAAGTCAGCCGTCGTAATGGCAAAAACCGGATCCGGCGTGGCGGCATTTTGTAATGCGGAGTTCATCCTTTTATTAATGGCGACTGCCAGCCGGAAAAACAAGTTCTTTATAAAAATTTTACCTGTCCTGTCCGCAAATAATATCGCCAATTAACGCGGATAAAAATAATTTTTACCTACACCGCCCTAACCACAGGAGACGACTATGCCACGTGGCGATAAATCATCTTATACCAGCAAACAAAAACGCGAAGCCGGACATATTGAAAAGGGCTACGAAGACCGCGGTGTGTCGCACAAAGAAGCCGAACGCCGCGCCTGGGCCACCGTCAATAAACAAGACGGCGGTGGAAAGAAAAAATAATGCGTGCTGCGATTAAGGCCATCTTTGAACCCGTCGTGCGTCATGGGCACCTGGTGGTTTATCCGCCGCGTGGCCCGGCGATGAAATTCGGCATTGCGGGCGAACGGCCCATGGTCGTCGTCCGAATCCGAGATCCGTTCATGCCGCTGCACATGATGGTGGATGTCGCGTCGGCATTGGGCGAGTCCTATATGGATGGGCGCCTCCTGATTGAGCACGGCACTATTTATGATTTCCTGGAGTTATTGGCGATGAATTACCGCACGGCGCCAAAATTCTGGTTTGAAAAGGCTGCCCAATTTTTCGCACCAATTTTACAGAAATTGCAGCAGTACAATCCTATGTCACGCGCGCGAAAAAATGTGGCGCATCATTATGACTTATCCCATCAATTATACGAACAATTTTTGGACCAGGACATGCAATATTCCTGCGCCTATTTCCGCAACCGCACGGACAGCCTGGAAGCCGCGCAACTGCAAAAAAAAGCGCATATTTCAGCCAAATTAATGCTGGAGCCCGGCATGCGCGTTCTGGATATCGGCTGCGGCTGGGGCGGCATGGCGCTATATCTGGCACAAACTGCGGATGTGGAAGTCACGGGCCTGACGTTATCCGAAGAACAATTGAAAATCGCCACGGCGCGCGCGCAAAATGCCGGCCTGGCCCACCGAGTCAAATTTTATCTGCGTGACTACCGTCAGGAAGCCGGCCAATATGACCGTGTTGTTTCTGTCGGCATGTTTGAACATGTTGGCACGTCATACTATCCGGAATTTTTTTCCAAAGTTGAAAGTTTGCTGAGCGACGACGGCGTTGCCCTACTCCATTCCATTGGGCGCATGGACGGTCCCGGCGTTACCAATTCATGGCTGCGGAAATATATCTTTCCGGGTGCTTATTCGCCCGCCCTGTCTGAAGTGATACCGCAGATTGAAAAACACAACCTTTGGACGACGGATATTGAAATCCTACGCCTACATTATGCGGAAACGCTGCGACACTGGCGCATGCGGTTCCAACAGCGCCGCGCGGTGATTGCAAAACTCTATGATGAACGCTTTTGCCGCATGTGGGAATTTTACCTGGCTGGATGTGAGGTTCATTTCCGTTATTTGTATCTGATGGTGTTCCAAATCCAGCTGGCAAAAAACATCAATACCGTTCCGATTACGCGCGATTATATGTTTCAGGAAGAAGTAGAAATGGATAAAATTTATCCCTATATCCTGCCTGCAGCAGCCAACCGGAATTGACACCCCAGAGAATAAATATGGCTTCCTTAAGAAGGATATCCATATTAACCTTTATTCATGATCGAAGAAATTAAATCTCCTGTTGAAAAATTAACGGAAGAGCTGCATGAAAAAGCCATACATGGGGGTGAGCCGTGGTTAAAATATGCGGCACTTTTTTCCGGAATTTTCGCTGTCTTTGCCGCCATCGCGGGCCTGCAATTTACCCATTATGCCAATCAGGCTATGATAGAACAAATCCAAGCCTCCGACCAATGGAGCTATTATCAAGCCAAAGGCGTGAAGGCGAATGTTCTGGAATCTGAACAACGCATTTTTAAAGCAAATGGGGAAAGCGATTGATGATACAGAAAAACTTGTTCAATACCGGCAAGAGCAAGGCAAAATAGAAACTGCCGCAACTGAAAGTTGCTGCCGCGCAAGCACATCTTGAGCGCCACGAAAGCCTATCCTATGCGGTGACGATGTTTCAAGTCGCCATTGCCGGGTTGTAACGACATACCGCCAAATATACCGTAATCTAGGCGGGCTGTATAGGGATTTCCTCGGATGCCCTGGGACACCAAATTTAAAAATTGCTTGATTTTATAGGGTTTTTGGATGTCCCGGGATTTCCTGGGGCTCTAAACTGGAGCGGGTGAAGGGATTCGAACCCTCGACTTCGACCTTGGCAAGGTCGCGCTCTACCCCTGAGCTACACCCGCATTGCCAGCGGCTCTTTTAGCGGCCCGCCAGGCCAATGGCAAGTTCAATCTAGCAAATTTTTGCCCACTATTAAAATTTTCCTGGGCCTTTTTCACCTGCCCGCATAAATCAAGGTGCCGCCCTGAAGCCAGGTAATAACGTGCGGCAATACTTTGGGATCGACTACAAAACACCCCCAGGAACGGCCCGGACGGCCGTGTGAAGAAATGAAATTAGTCGTCATATAAGGGGCAGAATGGAGCACTATATCCCGCGCGCGCGCGCTGGAATTTGTGGAATCCAGGCCATCCAGTGTTAGCGACAGGCCATGCTTCCCTATATAAGTATTGGCCGCCAGATAAGCGCCAAGTGAAGACGCCTTGGTATTCGCGACATTGGAGAATTTTTCGGGAATGCCGCGTTGAATGGGATCAGATCCCATACCATGCGCTGTCAAAAAAGATTCCGTACGGCCGTCTTTCAGGTCAATTAAATAAAGGCGCGGTTCCGTAGAGGGTTTGGAAAAATCAACCACGCCAATGCGATCATGCCTGGCCTCAGGATGGGCTTGCAGGGCGCGCACCGCCTGTGACAACAGCTCCGGCCGCACCTGGCGTGCAGCAGCGGCAAAGAAAAGGTTCCCGGCCCAAACCGGCATTGCAGAAACGAGCAAAAGGACGGTAACAAGCCATTTCATAGGCTATGGATAGCCCACGGGTGCCTGTTTGGCAAGAATTTTAGGCATCTGTTAAGGTTTGCGTAACCTTCTCATTTTATCATGATGAAGGAAGAACCCAATGGGAAAACCATGAAATTGGTCGCTCCTTACCTGCGCTATATCCTGAGCAGTATTTTCGCGCTCTTCTGGGCGTCCGCGGCAAATGCCATCGATACGGCACCTTATCTTGCACAATGGCTGCAACAGCCGACCGTGCAAATTGGTGAAACGTCTCTGGAAACCGCGGCTTTGAGTAATTTCTATGCGGCCGAAGGCTATCAACCCGTTTGGACTGACGCGCAAGGCCTAACACCGCGCGCCGTTCAGGCCTTGAATGTCATCGCCAATGCCGGCACTGACGGACTTAACCCGGAAATTTATAGAGTTAGCACCACCCGTACGCTGGCCGCCCTACCCGCCAGCGATGCCGATACGATATTACGTAACCATCTATCACTCGAACTATTGATGAGCGATGCCATCATGCACTATGCCAGTGACATAAACAGCGGTTTCGCGCAGCATCAATGGAATACCGGCAAAGAATCGACTACCGCAGATGAACAACTTGCACTGCTGCAACAAGCAGCCGCCAATCCGGATACAGCTGCATTTTTGACTGCCCTTGCGCCAAAAACGCAAGACTATATTGCCCTTAAAAAAGTTTTACAGGATTATCAAACTATCGCCAGTAAAGGTGGTTGGCCGGAATTTGTGCCTGGAAAAACGATTAAATCAGGCGCGAACGATCCGCGTATGACTATACTGCGTCAAATTCTTTTGGTGAATGGTGATCTGACCGCAACCACACCCGTACAAGATAACACCTATGATGTAGTAACCATGGAAGCCGTCAAACATTTCCAAGAACGTCATGGCCTGGATGCCAATGGGATTATGAATACGCCGACCCAACAGGCACTTACCGTGCCCGTCGCGGACCGGATTACACAGATTTCAATGACGCTGGACCGCATGCGCTGGATGCCAAATAATATGGGGCCACGCTATGTAATGGTGAATATTCCTGCCTATGTCTTAACGGCGGTGTCCGGCAATAACCGCCTGAACATGAATGTGATTGTCGGCAAGGCCAGTACTAAAACACCGATGTTCAGCAAAAATATTACCGATATTGTTTTCAATCCCAGCTGGGGCGTGCCCGCCAAAATCGCCATGAATGAAATGCTGCCCAAAGTCCGCAAAGACCCTGATTACTTGATCAAAGCTGGTTACACGGTTATGGAAACGCGCGACGGGAATTCGCATGTGATTGACCCTCATGAAATCGATTGGCAATCCGTTGGACGTGGAAATTTTGCTTACAGCTTCCGGCAAAATCCTGGTGATGGTAATGCACTGGGCAAGGTAAAATTCAATATCCCAGATTCGGATGATATTTATTTACACGACACGTCGCAGCACGGTTTATTTGCACGCGCCGATCGCAGTCTAAGCCATGGGTGCATCCGTCTTTCAGAACCTAAATCATTGACTGAATTTATCCTGAGCAGTGAAGGTTGGACCCAACTTAAGATCGATGGCACTTATGACAGCGCAACATCAAAAACCGTGCATATCACGCCGTTGCCAGTGCATTTGGTCTATTGGACAAGCTGGGTTGACGAACATGGCCGCGCGCACTTCAGCCGAGATATTTATGGCATGGATAAAACTTTGCTTGCCGCTAGCAAGTCAAATAGTTTCGCTAAGAATAATGTAATGGAAAATTCCAAAAAAGCAGCGGCGCTTCCTATGCCAAGGAATAATAGTTAAAGTTAACAGTCGGTTAATAAATTTAAGTTACCATATTGTGAATCAGAGCACAAAATGACTATTTTTCCGCGCAGGTTACTCACTTCGACGTCGTTGACGGCAGCGATGTTGTTGATGGGGGCTTCGGCCGCGCTGGCCAATGCCCAGGGCGGGGTGGTGGCGGGCGGTCAGGCCACGATCAATCAAAGTAATCCCAGCAGCATTATCGTCAATCAATCCACCGACCGCGCCATCATCAACTGGGGCGGCTTTGATATCGGCCGCGGCGAAGCCATCCAGTTCGTCCAGCCCGGCAGCGGCAGCATTACTCTGAACCGCGTGAACAGTGGTTCTGCCAGTCAGATTAACGGCGCAGTCTCTGCCAACGGCAATCTGGTTATTATTAATCCGAGCGGCGTGATCTTTGGCCAGGGCGCCACCGTCAATGTGAACGGTTTGATCGCCACAACGGCAGGTACCAACAACAATACCTTCATGGCGGGCGGCAAGCTGATCTTTGATCAGGCGGGCGATCCCAATGCCACCGTCAGCAATGCCGGCGCCATCACCGCGGGCCAAGCCGGACTGGTCGGCCTGGTTGCACCCAATGTCATTAACTCCGGCGTTATTACCGCAAACCTGGGCCGGGTGCATTTGGCCTCGGGCGATACCGCCACCGTCGATCTTTACGGCGACCGCCTCATGGAAGTCGCGGTCTCGGACAACGTCACGAAACAACTCGTATCCAACAGTGGCACCATCACCGCCGACGGCGGCACCGTCGCCCTCACCGCCGCCGCCGGCAGTCAGATCGTCAACTCCCTCATCACTAACTCTGGCTCACTCCAAGCCCAAAGTGTGGGAATGAAAAACGGCGAGATCGTGATCTATGCCGAAGGCAGCCATGCCGTAAAACACAACATCGCCGCCAACAAAGATCAGAAAACGGGTGCCGGCACTATCCTGGTCCAAGGCACTCTCGATGCCTCAGGCCTCAAGCCCGGCGAACATGGTGGAACCATTAAAGTCCTGGGAGATGAGGTCGCAGTGCTAAAAGATGCATTGCTCAATGCTTCCGGCGATGCCGGTGGCGGCACGGTTAAGGTCGGCGGCGATTTCCATGGTGCGGGCATAACGCCCACTGCTCTGACTACGAATGTCGCGGCGGATAGCTCCATCCTTGCCAATGCCATCACGACCGGCAATGGCGGTGATGTCACGGTCTGGAGTGATAACAAAACTCTCTTCGCTGGCAATATCCAGGCCAAAGGCGGCGCCCAATTTGGCAATGGCGGCTTCGTCGAAACATCAGGCAAACAAATCCTGTCAGCAACCGGCCTGGTCGATGCCTCGGCCTCTCACGGCACGGCTGGCACATGGTTGCTGGATCCAAATGATATTACCATCCAAGCGGCTGGGCCGGATACCAACGTCAGCGGCAACCCAGATTTTACCACTACGGATGACAGCGCCATTGTGACAACGGGCAGTATTGAAACGGCATTGAACGCCGGAACATCGGTTACTATCCACACCGGCTCTGGCGGCGGCAATAGTGAGAATGGAAACATCACCGTTAATGACTCTATCACTAAAAGTAGTGGGGTCGACGCAACTCTGACCCTGGAAGCCGCAAATAATATTTTTATCAATTCTTCTGATATTATTTCTACCTCTAATAAACTTAACATTACCTTGGATGCGGACCATGATGCATCCGGTTCAGGTGCAATTGCAGTTTGGTATAGCAGCCTGTTATCCAATGGTGGCAATATCATACTTGGCGGTGGCGCCAATCCCCTTATTACGGCTGCAGTGGGCAGCGCGACTCACCGCCATGGCGTTGATATTGAAGTTGCCACCCTGAATGCGGCAGGTGGTAATATTTCTATATTGGGAAATACAACTCAGTCTTATGCCAATGGTATTGAAACCTATTTCCCCACAATTGAGACTAGTGGCAGCGGGACAATAACTTTGGCTGGCACATCCAATGCAGGGGGTGTGGCAACAGATTTAGAATATGGCACTATCCATACGACGAATGGCGCCATTTCAATAACTGGGGCTGCTTTAAATGGTGATTTAGGTGCCGAGGGCGTGTATAATTATTTTCAGACCATCTCAACTATCAATGGCAATATTACCATTAATGGTTCTGCAGGTGCAGGAAATTTCTTTTATAATACTGGGATATTTTTGGATACCAACGCTGTGATTACAGCGACTGGTACAGGCAATATTTCTATTACCGGCATTGGTGGTAATGGCACCGATAGTGGGGATTTTCCGCGAGGCAATGATGGCATTATCATTACGGATAATGGCGGCGGAATAAATTCTATCCGTGTTAATTCGGGCAATCTATCTATTACAGGGATAGGAAATGGTGTTGGTATACATAATACTGGTATCCTTATGCCTGGAGGGGCTGTTATTGATAGCACTGGCAGCGGCTCTATTACCCTGACCGGATATGGGCCCAATGGCGCACCCGGAATTGTGGCAACTAATGATTATAGTTCAAATCCAAACGTGATTGGCAGCGGTTCAATGCAGGGCAATATTAATTTAATTACCAATAGCCTGATAACCACTAATTTAGGCGGGATTACCACAACAGGAAATATAACCTTTAAGCCCTATACATTGGGGGCAAGTGTTGGGGTTGGCACGGGCGCGGGAACCCTATCTATAAGCGACGGCCTACTTGGACTGACGAGTTATAGTTCTTTAACCATTGGCAGTAGTAATACCGGCAATATGGATATTAACAGCGGAATTACCTATACAAACCCAACCATTTTTCAAACTGGCAGCGGTTATAATTTAACCCTATCAAGCCAGCTCTCATCTTCCGCGCCGGGTAATGCCTTCGTCCTAGCACCTGGTGGAAACTTTATTAATCATGTTGGCGCTTTGGCTTTAAATATGGCTGGCGGCGGCAATTGGCTGATTTATTCGACCAATCCCGCCCGTGATACCACGGGATCGCTAGCCTATAGCTTCCGGCGTTTTAGCTGCGTATTTAACGGTGCCTGCCCACCTTTGGGCAGCGGCAATGGGTTGCTTTATGCAGATGCTGCCCCACCGCCGCCAACAATTATTCCCAACACGGTCGTAAAAATATCGCAAGGCCCTGCTCCGATCCTATTCCAACCCAATCCTATATTGCTGGACTCATTTTCGGAATCCAACTTTAATAGCAATAATAGTTCATCTATTTTTGTAGATGATGAAAAACATACACAAACTTCATCACCCAAATATGCAGACAATGCCCCCCGTCCAGCTTTTCATCTCAATTATTCAGAAATGCGGCTCCAAATCGATCCAAGGCTGGCAAAAGCATTAGCACTTGACGTGCAATGAGCTACGGCATGACTCCGACGTACCAAGGATAAGATCGTATTCGATCGCCAATTAAAATCTAATGGCTATAAACCATCATGTTTAGTATGATGGGTTTGAAAGGTGAACGAACACAACAATTTGAGCCGTTATAGAAACCCCAGTACGGCCAAAAAATAAGATGCAAATATAACTTAATAATTATAGCTGGCTGGATCGCCTTGGCGCGATAGCATGTTTGGGTAAGTTTTCCAAGACCCAAAACGCTCACAAGCCTATTTTAGGTTGCAAATAATGGTTAAATTTAACACATTGTATTTGGGGGCTGACACAGAGCAGATAAATACAATCCAAGGTTGAACTATTTAGATTCATCTATAATGATAATGACGAATCCTCCGACAGATTGGGATCCGCATGATGTTTCTTTCTTGCACAAGTAATCTGAATTTTGGAACCCGCGCAATTAACCGGCATTGCGTCAGGTTCTTTCTGTTACTTGGTGTGAGCATTACCGTATGCGCTGCGCGTACTGCATATGCGGATGATATCGACAGCTTCGCACTTTCGCCCGAGCAATTGTTCAACGCAACTGTCATGTCGGTTTCCAAAACCACGGAAAAAGTTATGGACGCGCCTGCGGCGGTTTATATTTTGACCAATGAAGATGTCATGCGGTCGGGTGCAACCTCTATACCAGAAGCACTGCGATTGGTACCCGGCGTTCAAGTGGCACAGGTGAATTCAAACGGCTGGGCGATTAGCGTACGCGGATTCAATTCTGATCTGTCGAATAAACTTTTAGTGCTGATCGACGGACGCGAAGTTTACGATCCGCTTTTTTCCGGCGTTTATTGGGACGTGCAGGATACAGTGCTGGAAGATATCGACCGCATTGAAGTGGTTCGCGGACCCGGCGGGACGTTGTGGGGTGATAACGCGGTGAACGGCGTCATCAATATCATCACGAAAAAGGCAACCGAAACGCAAGGCAATCTGGCCAGCGTGACTGCGGGCAATCACGAAAAAGCCATCGGCGAGGAACGGTACGGCGGCACGTTTGATGGTGGTGCGTGGCGCGCCTACGGCAAATTTACGGACCGCGGCGATGAACATGCGCTGGACGGCCGAAATAATCACGATGCTTGGAAAGAGGGCCGCGGCGGCTTCCGCGCGGACTGGGATAAGATCGGCACGCACGATGACGGTTTTATGCTCCAGGGCGATACTTATAATAGTGTATCAGGCCAGATGCGGTTTGAACCGGTCCTCACCAACGGCACCAATCCACTGGTAAATGAATATATCAACGCGCGCGGCACGAATTTGCTGGGCCGCTGGAAGCGCGACTTTGATTCCGATTCCAACCTAACGGTGCAAAGTTATGTGGATTATGCTTACCGCGATCAATTGTTAATTAAAGATGCGCGCACCTCCTTCGATTTTGATGTGCAGTACGAAGCGCCGCAAGCGGACGCGCACAAATTGACGGTCGGCGCGCATTACCGGTATAGCGAAGATGCACTCTCTGGCGGACCGGATACGACATTCTTGGACAATCGCGCGCGCGACCAAATCGGTAATATGTTTGTGCAGGATAAAATCACCCTGGAGCCAAAAAAATGGTTCTTCACCCTGGGCAGCAAGTTTGAAGAAAATAATTATTCCGGTTTTGAAGTTCAACCTAGCGCGCGTTTGCAGTGGCATCCGGATGAAGATCAAATGGTTTGGACAGCAGTCTCGCGTGCGGTGCGCACGCCAAGCCGCGTGGAGCAAGATGTGCATCTGGTACAAACCACGGTTGCCGCGGGTGTATCATTGGATACAGAGCCCAATCCGAATTTATACAGCGAAGATGTGATCGCCTATGAGGTGGGTTACCGGCGGCAATTAACACAGTCTGCATCTATGGATATAGCGGCGTTCTACAACGATTATTGGAAGCTTTCCACCACCACGTTCCAAGGCTTTCTCACACCGCCAGGACGTTTTATCGTTGCCTATGCGCCCGAAAATAATACGACGGGCGAAACCCATGGTGTTGAAGGTACGCTGGATTGGCGCGCGCTGAGTAATTTACGGCTGTCTGCATCAGGCGGTTTACTAACCACGAAGTTAAACGGTCCGCAGGTGGCGGCCAATCGCACCCTTGGTGCTGAAGCGGCCGAGGATCAGTCTCCAACTTTTCAGGGTAATCTGCGCGCGGAATGGGATGTCACGAAAGATCTTTCATTCGACACCATGCTCTACCGCGTGAATGCTTTGCCTGCCTTTCAGGTGCCGAGTTATACGCGGCTCGATATGCGCCTCGGTTGGCGTTTCGCGCCGGGCTGGCAATTGGATCTGGTCGGACAAAATTTATTCAACCCCGAACATCCGGAATTTACTTCGCCCACTGACGGCCATGTACTGGCAACCGATATCGGCACCAGCATTTACGGTAGGGTGACATGCCGTTTTTAAAACGCATTTCTATTTTGCTGGCAGCCCTCTTACTAGGGGCGCAAGTCCATGCCTCGGACGGTTTGCAACTCCAGGAACAGCAAATCAAAGCAGGACTGCTGTATAATTTTTTAAAATATACCAATTTTCCTGCCGCAAGTTTCACAAACGCAAACATCATCACAGTTTGCATTTTCGGGGATGACCCTTTTAGCGGTAATTTACAGCCCATTGCCGGGCGCACGGTTAATCAACGCGAAATCGCCCTTCGCACCATCCATGACATAAGCGCGGCAGGCAACTGCCAATTGTTATTCGTAAACGAAGAGGAAAAGTCGCGCTGGCCGCAATTGCGTGCGGCCCTGGCCGGAAAAAATGTTTTAACCGTTAGTGATTTTGAAAATTTCGCAACGCAGGGCGGTATGATTGAATTTGGCCATGCCGACAATCACATTCACGTTAATTTGAATATAGATGCGCTCACTTCCGCCGGCCTGCGCGTGGAAGACCGGCTGCTGCGTCTCGTTACCGTGGTGCATGGTGGCAGCCATGAATAGGCCGGGCCTGTCCATTCGCACAATTTTATTGCTGACCATTAGTGCATTGACACTTCTTATCGTCGTTTTCGCCGCGCAAGGTCTGTACGTGGAATGGGAGCGGCTGGACAAAATCACCACGCTGAAAAATGCCACGCGCGTCAGCGATATGCTGTTCGATGCCAATGAAAAATTGACGGTTGAGCGGGACATTGCCCTGACGATCCTGGATGCGGCGGATCGAGAAAGTATCGAAAGGTTAAAACCGCGCCTATTGGAAAGCCGCGCCAGCGCCGATGCAGCCATGAACGGAGTGCTGCACTCGCTGACACAATATGATTTTTCAGAATTGCCTCAGCTGCAAGGAAAAATTATCACGTACTTACCGGAAATTCAGGCACTCCGCCGACAGATTGATAATGCCATCGCCAATCCAAACAGGCAAAAGAACCCTCAGCTTACAAAACTTTGGTACCGTGCCGTGACCGACCTAAGCCGCGAGGCCGAGAATTTATGGTTGGAATTCGTCAGTCATTTTTCCAATGTTGACGCAATTGTAACCCAGCATATGCGTTATAAACATTTTCTGCGCACCATCACCGATACCACCGCGCAGGAACGTGCGATCATCGGCCGCCTGATCGCGGAAAACGCAGACCCGACACCCAATGAATTTGCAAAACTGCTGCAGGGGCAAGGCATCATGCAGCTCAGCTGGGACACCAGTTATCTGCTGGCAAAGCAAAGCGGTCTATATCCCTCTATTGAGTCCTATTACAGAGACGCGAAAAGTCATTACGCGACGCTCTATGATATGGTGCATGGCATTTTTTATCTGCCGGGTGGCAAGCACGCGTCGGCGTATCCCATCGGGGCGGATACGTGGCTCGAACTTTCTACCGAAGCTGCAGAATCGCTGGATGATCTCAAGACCATCTCACTCCGAGAGACCCGGGCATATGTGGAAGAATTGGCAGTAGAATCCCAGCGCGCAATCGTACTGCATTTGTCATTGCTCTTCTTTGCGCTGACCCTTTGCACGTATAGTTTCTGGCTCATCACCCACCGCGTCATTAACCCCATCAACAACATTATCACGGCGTTGCTGGATACAATGCAGGAAAAATCTGTTTCATTTGAGCCGCTTGCCGGGAACCAGCTGGAAGAAATTAAAAAACTGGCGCAGGTGTTGGATGCCTTCCGTAAAAACCTGGAGATGGTGCGCAATACCTCTGCCGTTATTGCACATAGCGAGAGCCGCTTGCGCGCCGTCGTAGATCATACGCTGGACGGATTAATCACCATTAATGAAAAAGGCATAATTGAAAGTTTCAATCCCGCCTGCGTACGCATCTTCGGCTATCAGGCCGCGGAGGCTATCGGCCAAAATGTGAAAATGCTGATGCCAGAGCCTTATCATAGCGAACATGACGGTTATTTGTCACGTTATGTCGCCACGGGGGATGCACATGTCATCGGCACAGGCAGGGAGGTGCGCGGGCGGCGCAAGGACGGCACAACTTTCCCCATGGATCTTTCCGTCAGCGCTTTTGAGTTAGAAGACGTCCGGCATTTTTCCGGAATCATCCGCGATATTACGGAGCGTAAGGAAGCCGAGCGTAAAATAGCCGAAGAAGCGACACGACTGTTGGCAGTGATGAATACCGTGTTGGATGGATTAATCACTATTGATGCGTCGGGAATTATTCAAAGCTTTAACCGTGCTGCTGTGCGCATTTTTGGCTATCAGCCTGAGGAAGTGATCGGCCAGAATGTCAAAATACTGATGCCGGAACCCTATCACGCTGGCCATGATGGATATCTTAAAAATTATCTTACCACGGGTAATGCGAAAGTAATTGGCATCGGACGGGAGGTTTCAGCCAGGCGCAAGGATGGATCAATTTTCCCGATGGAACTAGGCGTCAATGAAATGAGTATAGAAGGCGAGCGGATGTTTGTTGGCACCATTCGGGACATTACCGAACTCAAAGAAGCCGAGCGCCAGACCGCCCTGCTCGCGGCCATCGTTGAATTTTCCGATGATGCGATCATCAGCAAATCATTGGATGGCACCATCCTATCATGGAATAACGGTGCAGAACATTTATTCGGCTATAGCGCCGCTGAAGCCATCGGCCAGCATATTAAGCTGATTATTCCATTTGAGCGAATGGAGGAAGAGCAACAAATTATTGCACAAATACACGCCGGGAAACCAGTGGCACATTTTGATACCATGCGCCGAACCAAAGATGGCCGTCTAATTGATATTTCACTTTCCGTCTCGCCCATTCTTGATACATCCGGAAAAGTTATCGGCGCATCCAAAACCGCACGTGATATTACTGAGCGAAAGCAAGTGGAAATGGAATTATTGCGCTATACAAAAGAACTGGAACGCAGCAATCAGGAACTGGATGACTTTGCCTATATCGCATCGCATGACCTAAAAGAACCGCTGCGTGGCCTGTTCAATCATGCCACCTTTTTGCTGGAGGATTATGCCGCCAAATTGGATGAAGACGGCGTGCGCCGCCTGAACCGCCTTGCGCATCTGTCACAGCGCATGGAACATCTAGTCAATGACCTGCTCTATTTCTCGCGCCTGGGCCGCACGGAGCTCGCAATTCAGGAAACTGATCTTAATTTAATTGTTTCGGATATCGAACAAATGATGGAGGCCACACTTAAGGAAAAAAATGCACACATCCGCGTGCCGAAGAAATTGCCTGCCATTGTCTGCGACCGCCCAAGAATAACCGAAGTTTTCCGGAATCTCATCACGAATGCCGTCAAATATAACGACAAAGCAGAACGCATGGTAGAAATCGGATATTTAGAGAATTTAGAAACGTTACAAGGTACCGAAAATAGTGTATTCTATGTAAAGGATAATGGCGTCGGAATTGCCCCAGAATTTTACCAGGAAATCTTCCGGATTTTCCGCCGCCTGCAACGGGGAACAGAAAGCAAGGAGGAAGGCACGGGCGTCGGCTTAACCTTTGTGAAAAAGATTATTGAGCGGCATAAGGGCCGCATCTGGCTGGAATCGATGTCTGGGCAAGGCACGGTATTTTATTTCACCCTCGGAAGGAGATAAACATGACAAGTAAAGTCGGCTCAGGCCAATCCATTTTAATTGTGGAGGATAGCGAGGATGACTATGAAGCCACCCTGCGCGCCTTTCAGAAAATAAATTTGCGCAATCCGGTACATTGGTGTTCATCCGGGCAAGCGGCACTGGATTTTTTAAGCCGTCAAGGCGACTATAACAGCAGCAACGCGGTCCGACCCGGCTTAATCCTGCTGGACTTAAACATGCCAGGAATGGACGGGCGCAAAACACTGCAGTTGATTAAAGAAAATACCGCGCTCAAATGCATCCCGGTGATTATCCTCACCACTTCCAGTGATGAACGTGACGTGGAATCCTGCTATCAACTGGGCGCCAACACCTATGTGCAGAAACCCGTGAGCTTTGATGGATTAATCGAGGCCATCAAGCGGCTAAAAGAATACTGGTTTGAAATCGCGCTTCTGCCCAAAAACTGCGAACGGGAAAGCGCAGCATGAAAATCCTCATCATCGACGACAGCGAAGACGACCGGTTGATGTACCGGCGCGCTTTACAAAAAGATACGCGAACGGTTTATGATATTCTGGAAGCCGCGGATGGCACCGAAGGGCTCAGCCATCTTCAAGGCAGCGCGCCAGAATGTATTTTACTGGATTATTCTCTACCAGGCCATAATGGGATTGAAGTTTTAAAACGCATCCGGGAACAGCACACTTTTGCGCCCGTGGTGATGATGACCGGCCAGGGGAGCGAGGCCATCGCAGTTCAAGCCATTCACGAGGGCGCACAAAATTATATTCCCAAATCCATCATCACGCCTGAGACGCTCCAGCATGCCGTCTACGCCGCAATCGAACATTGTAAAATGGAAAAACGCATTCATGATCAACGCAATGCGCTGGAAATTTTTTCGCGCGCGCTGGCGCATGATTTAAAAGAACCAATCCGAACCATTAAATCATTTATGGATTTACTAGAGGATCATCAAAATTTCTCCGACGAAGAACGCGGGTATTTCAATTATATTCAGAAAGCTGCCAACCGCATGGGCGATCTGGTCGAAATGGTTTATTTTTATACGCGGCTTGACAGTATTCCGCAGCAATCAATCGAAAATGTCTGTGACGTTGGTACTATCCTGCAAGAGGCTAAGGAAAACATCAAACAACTAATGGATGAACGTGCCGCTGTCATTACTGGCAGCGATTTGCCGCAGGTTTATATAAATCCCATCCATCTGTTGCAGGTTTTGCAGAATCTATTATGCAATGCAATTAATCACAGCGAAGCTCAGCCAAAAATTGAGGTCCATGCCACGAAACGCGCCGATGGCTGGTTGTTGCAGGTGAGCGATAACGGGCCGGGCATTCCAGAAAGCTATCGTGCACAAATATTTGAACCTTTCCGGCGCATGGGCCGTAATAAGGAACAGGGACTCGGACTCGGCCTGGCGGTTTGCAAAAAAATCGTTGAATCTTACGGAGGGAAAATCTGGTATGAACCGGGAACAGGCGGCGGCTCACGCTTTCTATTTACCCTCCCGGGGTCTGACACGGTAGCAGATGCGTACGCACCGATCACGAATTCTATATCGCAATCCGCATCAGATGAATCCACTGGTGAGTTTATGGCGCGGCTCATGCTTGTGGAAGATAATGAAGCGGACATCATGCTGACCAAAATTCTTTTGATTGATAAAGGGAAATTGCAATGCCATCTGTCAATTGCACATGATGGGTTGGAAGCGCTGGAAATGCTCCAAGCAAGCGGTATGCAGGACAACCGGATTGATTTGATGCTGTTGGACATCAATATGCCAGGCATGGATGGCTTCACCCTACTCGAAAAATTGCGGACCGACCAGACGCTTCGCGATATCCCTGTGGTCATGTGCAGCACGTCCAATGACGACAAAGATATCGAGCGTGCCAAATCCCTGGGCGCTATTGGATATATGAACAAACCGCCCAGAATGGATAAATTAAAATCTTTTATCGAACACATGCCGAGCATCCACTTGCGTCACGTCAATGATGGATATGTTCTAATGCGTGCGGTATAATTTTGAACTGAGCGAGCATTGACCGCATAGCCGCGCAATTCGGTGGCCAATGACACCGAATTTTGTGTACCCCGCGACACTTAAATGCGTTGGGAGTTCTGTGATGTGCTCAAGCTGACCTTTAAATAATTCCAGATTTTGCGCCACGTCATAGACGCCGTATTTGATACGGCTACTACCTGCATTGAACAAGAATATGCATCTGTCATCCCATCACATGATAGCCGGAATCGACGTACATCACATTGCCTGTGATATGGCGCGCCGCATCCGAAACCAAAAAAGCTGCCATTGCACCTACGTCATCAATAGTTACGGTTTCATGCTCCGGTGCACGTTCATGTGCTGCGATGATAAGTTCATCAAAATCTTTAATGCCTGATGACGCGTGCGTTAATATGGGGCCCGGTGAAAGGGCATTCACGCGAATGCCCTTGCTCCCTAGTTCAGCAGCTAAATATTTTACTGTACCTTCCAATGCAGCTTTCACTGGCCCCATTATATTATAGTGTGGCACTACTCGCTCACCGCCATAATAACTCACCGCTAAAATACTACCGCCATTTGGCATTAGCACTTCTGCATGGCGTGCCATACGGATGAGAGAATGAACAGAAACATCCATAGCCTCTGCCCAGCCAGAGCGCGAACAATCTAGCACGCGCCCATATAAATCTTCCTTAGGCGCAAAAGCGATGGAATGCAGTAGAAAATCCAGTTTGCCCCAATGCTCGCGAACCGCATAAAAAACTTCATCCAATTGCACATCATCACGTACATCAAGCGGCAAAATTTCATCAAGATTTAAAGCATCTCGCTGCGATTCCAAATAAAGACGGTTTTTATCTTTATAATGAGTAGCGGCAACGCGCATGCCGCCGCGTGCAAAAGCCTTTGCACAGCCCGTCGCAATGGACTGTTCATTATTAATTCCCACGATTAGGCCACACAACATGCATGCAATCCATCATTTATGCGTTGCGCTGTCAATCAATAATAAACCATACCATACCGGTCCTAGTTCAACTGTGGCGTTCGGCTATTTATCAATCTATGATGATGGCGTGCAGAAACAACTCTCCCGGCATGTTGTAATGATCATCTTGTTTAAGATGATTATGCTGATTGTCTTGGGATATTTGTTTTATGGCTTTATCGGACGTCCGTACATTAACAGCGAAACCGCTGCGAATAACTTGTTATCCGCCTCCCCAACAATGAATAGGAACTAACCATGGATCCTGCTGTTGATCTTTCCCGCCTGCAATTTGCCGTAACGGCGCTCTATCACTTCCTGTTTGTACCGCTCACACTGGGACTGTGCTGGTTGCTCGCCATCATGGAAAGCGTTTATGTCATGACGGGCCGCGAAATATGGCGTGATATGACGAAATTTTGGGGCATTTTATTCGGTATCAATTTTGCGATGGGTGTGGCCACAGGGGTAACAATGGAGTTTCAGTTCGGCACAAATTGGTCGTATTATTCTCACTTTGTCGGCGATATTTTTGGCGTGCCATTGGCGATTGAAGGTTTGATGGCCTTTTTCCTTGAAGCCACTTTTGTGGGTCTGTTTTTCTTTGGCTGGAGTAAATTGTCAAAGCTTGGCCATCTGTCGGTAACGTGGCTGCTGGCAATCGGCACAAACCTATCAGCGCTATGGATTCTAGTCGCGAATGGCTGGATGCAAAACCCAGTAGGTGCAAAATTTAATCCTGATACGATGCGGATGGAACTGACCAGTTTTTGGGATGTTTTCTTCAATCCTGTGGCCCAGGCAAAATTTGTGCATACGGTCAGCGCGGGTTATGTCTGCGGCGCAGTTTTTGTACTCGCAATCAGTGCTTATTATCTGCTGCGCGGGCGTAATGTTGAATTTGCCAAACGTTCCATGACCGTGGCGATTTCGTTCGGCTTGGCTTCGGCTCTATCGGTTGTCGTACTGGGGGATGAAAGCGGTTATATGGCCAGCGAGCATCAAAAAATGAAAGTTGCCGCGATTGAGGCTGAATGGAATACGCAACCTGCGCCCGCCAGTTTCAACGCCTTCGCAATCCCGAATGTTGCAACCCATGAAAATAGTCATGAAATCAAAATTCCCTGGTTGTTAGGCTTAATTGCGACGCGTTCGTTGCATGAAGAAGTGCCCGGCATTAATAACCTGGTCGCGGAAACCGAAAGCAAAGTGCGTAATGGCATTAAGGCTTATGATGCCCTGCAACGTTACCGGGCCAATAAAAACGACCAACAGGCGCGAACATATCTGGAAGATCATGGTCGCGAACTTGGTTACGCGTTGCTGCTGAAACGCGATATGGCCGACCCGCGTAAGGCGACTGATGCCGATATCACGCGCGCAGCTTGGCGCACGGTACCGGATGTAATGGTACTGTTTTGGACCTTCCGTATCATGGTGGCTTGCGGCCTGGCGTTGATTTTTCTCTTTGCCATGGGGTTCTTTTATTCTGCACGGCGTGAGTTGGATAAGCATGAATGGTTTTTAAAATTTGCACTATGGATGCTCCCGGTACCGTGGATTGCAATTGAGCTCGGTTGGATTGTCGCGGAATATGGGCGCCAGCCCTGGGCAGTGGAAGGCCTGCTGCCCACGCGCCTGGCAGCATCTAATATCCCGCCCGTGGATGTTTGGATTACGCTTGGCGGCTTTGTCTTATTTTATTCTGCTCTGTTGATCGCGGATATCTATCTACTAAAAAAGTATATCCGTCTCGGCCCCGACCATATGGAGAAGCCCAATGCTGCCTGAACATTTGCTGCTTGATTACGCGCTCCTGCGCCAAATTTGGTGGGTGCTGCTCGGCGTACTGCTGATCGGTTTTGCCGTTATGGATGGTTTCGATCTGGGTGTGGCGGGCTGGCTGCCCTTTATCGCGCGCAAGGATGATGAGCGGCGCATTGTTATTAACACCATCGGTCCTGTGTGGGAGGGTAATCAGGTTTGGTTTATCCTGGGCGGCGGTGCGGTATTTGCAGCATGGCCTTATGTTTATGCCGTATCGTTTTCTGGATTTTATCTGGCGATGTTCGCGGTGCTGGTCACGCTCATCCTACGCCCCGTCGCAATAAAATTCCGCAGCAAATTTGTCTCACCACGAATGCGTCATACTTGGGACTGGGTGTTGGGTGTTTGCGGACTTTTGACGATGACACTGCTCGGCGTTGCGGTCGGTAATGCACTCCAAGGTATACCGTTTGGTTTTGATGATGATATGCGCCTGACCTACACCGGTGGATTATTTGATTTAATTAATCCGTTCGGTGTGCTTTGCGGCTTGGTATCGCTCGCTATGCTGATGATGCACGGTGCCGTTTATCTAACATTGAAAACCGACGGCATTATTGCTGCACGCGCGCGGACTTATGGTTTCATTGCTGCCGTGCTTGCGCTCATGCTATTTATGGTCGGTGGATTTTATGCCAATGCGCTGCTAAGCCTTCACATCACAGGTCATTATGCGCTGACGGATCCATCCAATCCGCTGCATAAAGTGGTTGTGGAACAGACCGGGGCCTTGTTAAACAACTACCAAACCTATCCATGGATGATGCTTGCGCCCGCGCTTGGAGTATTGGGAATTCTATTGACGATCATTGGGCTAGCTGTGCGCAATGGCTGGCTTGCGATGATCGCCAGCGGCATGGGTATTGCGGGTATTATTTCGACAGCGGGTGTTTCGATGTATCCATTTATCCTGCCATCTAGCACGCATCCCGGCCATTCGCTCACCGTCTATGACGCAAGCAGCAGTCAATTGACACTGATGATTATGCTTATTGCTGTGGTAATTTTTTTGCCCATTATATTGGCCTACACATCTTGGGTTTACAAAGTCCTATGGGGCCGTGTGACGCACGATACTGTTACGGCAGAAGATCAATCGTACTGAACGGAGACGCACAATGTGGTATTTCACTTGGATCCTTGGCCTTGGACTGGCCTGCAGTTTTTCAATCCTTAATGCGTTATGGCTTGAAGTTACGCATAAATAAACTGAAGATTTGCGCCAGATTTTTGTACAGTGCTCCCATAGATAGTACCGCTGTCAGGACAATGGCGCTGAAAAAATCATTGCTTCAAGAATTCCCTATGTGGCACTTAGGCGTAGCATCTCCCATCTCGAGCCTGATGTCCGCATTACGCTGCCGTCTGTTGGGTAATGAATAATTTTAGTGACACATAATCTATTTTACCACTCCCAAGGACAAGCATAGCGTGCAAGATATGAATGGTTTTGGGAATGCTGAGTTCCGTAGCTCCCGCAGATTTCATGAACTGCGCGAAGGTGGCCAGCGTCGCATCCGTTTGGGTTGTGACCAGAACAATCGCCTCACCTTTGCGGTCATCAGGGATGCTGATTGCCGCATGTTGCGATTCCGGCCAGTATTGCGCGGCATATTGCTCAATCGTCGCCAGCGAAATCATTTCGCCGCCGATTTTCGCAAAGCGTTTCACGCGGCCCAGAATGGTGATAAAACCAGATTCATTAATGCTCACAATATCGCCCGTGTCGTACCAGCCATCCGGTAGAGGTTGCAAAATACCTGGCTGCTCCACTTTGAAATAGCCCTTCATAATGTTCGGCCCGCGCACCCAAAGTTGCGCACCGTCCGCAATGCCCGGCACAGGTTCCAGTCGATATTCCATGCCGGGCATTAAACGGCCAACCGTGCCTGTCTGGTGATACATAGGCGTATTCACCGCCACGACTGGCGCACATTCCGTTACGCCGTAGCCTTCGTAAATTGGCACACCAAATTTTTGTGCGTAAAGATTGCGCGTCTCAGGACGGAGTTTTTCTGCACCCGCAAAAATCATGCGCATGCGATAGAAATCATAACTATCGGCGACTTTTGCATAGCCTGTTAAAAATGTATCCGTACCAAATAAAATCGTAGCGTTCGTCTGATAAATTAATTCGGGAATAACGCGGTAATGCAGTGGGTTCGGATGCAAAAAAGTTTTCACGCCATGCAGCAGTGGCACAAGCAAACCGCCGGTGAGACCAAAAGCGTGGAAAATCGGCAGTGCGTTAAACACAACATCACGCGGCGTATAGGCGACAATGGTACGGGACTGTTCCACGTTGCTGAGCAGATTACGGTGGCTAAGTGCCACGCCCTTGGGCAGCCCCTCCGAACCAGAGGTAAAAAGGATAACGGCGATATCGTCAGGTTTAGTTTTGCGTACTTCTGCCGGTACGTGATTTATTTTCGTTTTGACGGATGCAATCAGCTTATCCAACGTGTCAATGTTTTTGTGGACGTCCTCCAAATAAATAATCTTTGCACGACCGTTGATTACAGAAATCAGTTCTTCCAATTTTCCCTTTTCAATAAACTCGCGCGCGGTAATAATAGTTTTAATTTGTGCGGCTTCTAATGCCCCCGTCATGGCCGCTAATCCGGCAGTGAAATTCAACATAGTCGGAACACGCCCGCGTGATTGCAGCGCGAAAAAACTTACCACGCCTGCAATTCCAGTCGGCAACAATAATCCCACATGATCTTGCGGCGCAGTCATGCGCGCAAATTGCGCGCCCAATGCGTGCGCACTTGTGATCAGGCGGCCATAATTCATTGGCATGCGACGTGCGTCTTCCAATACTTTATGACTGCTACCGTATTTTTTCTGAGCTGCGTGCAAAGACGACCATAAACTATCTGGCAAGGCTTGCGTTTCCAAAACCATACGCGCCATCACGTCGTATAAATTCCTCGCCATCGCTTGACGGCGACGCGTGCCCGTCAGGTGTGTCGTACTTGCAATGCGTTGGGGTGGTAAAATATGAATGGTGATTTTTGGAAACCAGCGAATGGGATAAGTCCCGCGCAGATAACTGAATGGACTGTATTGCGGGCCGTCCAGGCGCACCGGCACAATCATGGCATTGGCTTTTTCTGCAATCATCGCGGGGCCGGCGTTGATCTTCATCAGATTACCCGTTTCCGTCAGGCGGCCTTCTGGAAAAATAACACACTGGCGGCCCGATTGCAGTTTTTGAATGAGGTGCCGCACATTCAGCGGTTCAGCCGGATTCAGCGTGAACATATCCACTAACGACACGAGCGGTTTCGCCCACCAGCGCGATGCGGCAACAGGATCAATCGCGAATACCGGATCGCCGGGAATAAACGTCGCCATCAGGATGCCATCCAGATACGACTGGTGATTGGTAATGATCACAGCGCTATCGCCCGCCGCGGCAAGATTTTCCAGGCCCCGCACTTCAACCTGATAAAGTGTGCGCAGAATGGCGGTGAAGATTCCGCGTAGCGTATGTCTAGGCAATAAAAATAACAGGTAAACCGCAACGAATAACGTCAGCAATCCAATCACTGCGAAAACAGTTTTCGCCTGTCCGCCGACGGCAATAATGGCGGATGACATCAATGATGATGCAATAATAAAAACCGCGAACCAGATATTGGCGAGTGACAGCAACCGTGCGCGCTGACCTTCAGGCACGCAGGTTTGCAGCATGCTGACCAATGGTACGACATATAATCCCGCGCAGGCCGCCATAAGTATAACTGAAGCCAACACCCACGGCGCCCAATCTTGCGCCAGGAATTGCGCAAGCGTTAGAGGGTCGCCCGCAAGCGGCGGATGCGCATAAGCCAGTGCCGCCAGCGCCAAAGACCAAAATGCCATGCCAAGCGCAGAGAGCGAAACATATTGCGGAGAAATTTGCCCGCACTGCAAGTGGTTACATAACCAACCACCCAAACCGATGCCGAGCGCAAACAGCGCGAGTAATAAAGTGTTTAATTCAGACACGCTGTGCAGATCGTCTTTAACGAAAATCGTGAGCTGACTGAGCACTGCCGCGCCGACAAACCAAAACCATGCATGGCCGAGCAGCAATTGCAATCGCACACGGTCTTGGTTACCCCAACGGATTAAATCCCAGCTTTGTTTCGGCACATTCCAGTCAATTTTTAAATCCGGTGCGGCGGCAGGCGTGTTGGGCGTATATAAACTCGCCAGCCACGCGGCGATTGCGACCGTCAGCATTAAAAGCACTGCCCAAACAGGTCCTGCGTTACCCGACGCGATAATACTAGTGCCAAGCAGTGTGCCGAATAAAATCGCGGCATAGGTGCCGCCCTCAATCGCGCCATTGGCGGCAATCAATTGATGGTTAGGCAAAAGCTCTGGTGTAATCGCATGTTTGACAGGCCCATAAAAAGCGGCAAGAGCACCAATCAACACCAGGCAAATTAACAGCAGCGGAATTTGCCCAACCATTAGCGCATAGCCTGCCAATCCAAACACGATAATTTCCAACCCGCGGTTCCAGCGTAGCAGCATGGCTTTGGGATATTTATCCGCTAGTTGTCCAGCCACGCCGGAAATTAATAAATAAGGTAAAATAAATAATGCTGCAGACAGGGAAACCAAAACTTTGGCATCGTATCCGGGTGCAGCAATCACACCGAAAATCAACGCGGTATTAAAAGCATAACGGAATAAATTATCGTTCAGCGCGCTGAGGAACTGGCTGCACCACAGCGGCATGAATTGGCGGCCACGCCAGATAGATTGAACGGTCATGTTATTTTCCCCTTGCAATGCGCCAGCAAGCGCTGGCTAAAGTTTCCGCGAGCGGCATCATTTTTTTGGGACGCGGTTTTTGATATAAACAATACAGTGCGGCTTGCAGCACTGCACCCATAATCATCGCGCTGCTGATTTCAATTTCTTGTGCTGGTATTTCGCCGCGCTTGATTGCCACCGCCAGCAATTCATGCAGCATAACAGGAAATGCAGCTTTATAATTTTGGGGTGCCAGTCGTTGAATATCCTGCGCCAGCAACAGGAAAGTAAATAAATCACGGTCGCTGTCGAAGAACGCACAGCAAGCCCCGATCATGACGGCCAATTTATCCCGCAGTTTAGAATGTAGATGCTGCAACGCCGCCAGTTTGACCGCGAATTCGTCATAACGCAGGGTAAAAATTTCCCACACCAATGCCCGTTTATTTGTGAAATGCCGGTATAGTGCGGCCTCCGTCACACCCACGGCGGTCGCAATATCGCGCATGCTGACCCCGTCCACGCCCCGTGCGGCGATCAGCTGGACCGCGGCGTGTTCAATTTTTTCTCTTGTATTTTGTATTTTGGTCATGATACAATATTGTTAGTTAACGATTACTAACTTATCATGAACAACCAACCATGTCAAACCCTTCTGAGAACCGCTATTTGCAATTGCTAGAATATCGTCAGCTTTCTGCCAAGTATCGCGTGACGATATTGCCAGCGGTTGTTTGCTTTATGCTAATCGGCATAGCCATGCATGGCTGCCAACATCTCGGCAATCCCGCGGTCCACAATAACATCCTCGGGTTTCAACGGGTGGGTCAGCGATAATCCCGCCAAGCTGATCGCACGGGACAGCGCGACATAGGCTTGGCCGCTGGCGAAAGCACCACACGCCAGATCAATTCGCACATCATTCAAACTGAGCCCCTGCGCTTTATGAATGGTGCTGGCCCAGGCTAGCTTAACGGGAATTTGCGTATAAGCGCCGACGACATCGGTATCAATTTCATTTTTCTTGGCGTTCCAATTATAGCGGTAACGCTCCCATGTATGCGGATCAACTTCATGCATATCGTTTTGTCCATCGAGCCGAATGAATATGTTTTTATCCGTGACCTTCACCACGGTTGCCAGACTGCCATTCACCCAGCGTTTTTGCTGATCATTCTTTACCATCATCACGCGGGCATTCAGTTTTAATCCCAGCGACGGCGGCGCAGGCAATTGATCATTCACCAATCCAAACTCGCCGGTGATTTTGCCTTCATAGGTTTGTGTGCGCCCAGGCAGCGCCGTCAGTTGCGCCATATTATAGGCTTCCGCTTCGGCATTGCGGCCCGTCAGCAAGAGTGGCGTACGCCCAGCACGATGCGGGCGCACGCAATTGTCATTCAATTTTTCCAGGGTTTCGCCCAAATGCTGGCCGCTGCGGATATTGCCCAGCATCGCAATGAACTCTGGTTCCGTCTGGCGGAAAACTTGCTGCAGCTCAATGACATTCAGCTTCACATCGCGCAAAGATTTCGCGCCGGGCGCATAAAGAGTAGTATAGCCGGCCGCCTCCAGCATTTCGATTTCCGCGGGCGGCGTCACGGGCGGCAGTTGATAAAAATCCCCAACCATCACAATTTGAACGCCGCCGAATGGCGCGTGGTTGCCGCGATTTATCCGCAGCGAATAATCAATTTTATCCAGCAGGTCGGCGCGCACCATGGAGACTTCATCAATAATCAGACGCTGCAGATTTTTAAGTACCGATTTATTGCGTCCGCGCACAGGTTGAATTTCTGAGAGATTTTGCAAACGCGGCGGCAGTTGCAGCAATGAATGGATGGTCTGGCCACCAGCCTGAAACGCCGCCACACCAGTTGGCGCAACAACAACCTGTTTTATGTTTTTGTCGCCGCACAATTCATGAATGAGCGTCGTTTTGCCGGTACCAGCGCGCCCGGTAATCAATACCGGTTGCCGCAAATTTGCCAGCGCGGCATGCGCCCGGGCAAACACCTGCCGGTCGATGTCATTCACCGTCGCCAGCTGGCAAGCAGGTTCAATTTGTTTCTGGCGCTGAAATTTCATGATGCTTCGCAAGGGTAGTTTAGAGATTAAACTTATCCAAACGCATGCCAATAGTCCCTATTAATCTTATCATGCTAAAACTTATGAAAGACAGAAGAAACGAAGAAATAGGGGCCACTAATTCCTTAGGGCCCCTGTTCTTATCTTCACTGGCTCCCGGCTTTCGCCGGGATAAGCGTTTTCTAAGCTTGCATGCGCTCGCTAAGAAAGCCGCTTATTTAACCGACACTTTCGCGCCAACTTTCTCCAGCACATCTTTCATTTTCGCGGCTTCGTCTTTGGACACACCGGCTTTCACTTCTTTCGGAGCGCCTTCAACCAGGTCTTTCGCTTCTTTCAGGCCCAGGCCGGTCAGCGCACGAACTTCCTTAATCACTTCGATTTTTTTGTCGCCAACTGCTTCCAGCGTCACGGTGAATTCCGTTTGCTCTTCAGCGGCTGCGCCGCCAGCAGCGGCTGGGCCTGCAGCCATCATCATTGGCGCAGCGGCGGCGGAAACGCCCCATTTTTCTTCCAGCATTTTGCTAAGTTCTGCGGCTTGGAGAACGGTCAAGGCTGACAGATCGTCAACGATTTTATCTAGGTTTGCCATTGGTTTATTCCTCGGTGTTAATGTTAAGCTTGTTGAGATTTTGCGTGAAGTACACGGGCTAGATCACCAGCCGGTGTTTGCAGAACGCGCGCCAGTTTAGTCGCGGGCGCCATGATGACGCCGACGATGCGGCCACGCAGTTCGTTCAAGGACGGCAGTTTGGCCAAAGCCTCAATGCCCGCCTTGTTCAGGACATTTTCCTTCATGCCGCCGCCAATGACAACCAATTTCTGATTGTCTTTGGCATAGTCCGAAACGACTTTGGCTGCTGCGACCGGATCGGCCCCGAAAGCAAAGGCGTTTTGGCCTTTCAGCATGGTCGCCAGCCCCGCATAGGGCGTACCCGCAATCGCGAGGTTGACAAGGCGGTTTTTGGCCACCTTGATGTCAACGCCGACGAGGCGAGCTTTGGCGCGAAGGTCCTGCATGTCACGCACAGAGAGGCCTGGATATTGCGCTACGACTACTGATTCAGCAGAGGCAAAGCGACTATTCAGGTCCCCAATGGAATCGGCTTTTTCAGCACGGTTCATGAGTTTGCGGCTCCTTTGTTTACGGCGCCTTACGGCCCCGTAGGGTTAGAACCCGAGTAAGATAGAAAGAAAATCAAGCCCCAGGCCGCGCTTGGCGGCTTGTCGCGCCGTAGTGCGAAGCACGAGGGCGGAAGGGGCTGATCTACACCCTGTCTCGGCCGGAAATTAAGCGACCCGAATGGGCGGCACCGACTGTCTCGGACAGATGCGAAATGCATCAGTTGGGAGTGTTTATAATTCGCCCTGCTGGAAAAAACAAGCAAAATATTTCACAATAGCGTGTCACCCCGGCGAAGGCCGGGGTGACACTCGCCCTTGTACTCCCAATCCTCATAATATTGTAACAATCCGCATTATTTTTTTTGAACGGGCGGATCATTAAAAGCATAACACAGAACATCCCGGGAAACCGCTATGAAGACCAACCGCATCCGGATTGTGTTTATTGCAACCCCATAGCCACAGTGTATTTTACACCTAAAACGTCTATAATTTTCCTGCCGAGTCTATTATCCCGGCAGAATGGACAGCGCCCCCATGCACGATTTTTTTTCTTGGCTGTTTGACAGCACCAGTTTTGAACCCCACGGCATTTGCCTTTTGTGGCGTGCGGATTTGGTATGGGCGCAGGCCATCTCGGACGGCCTTATTGCGCTGTCTTATTTTTCCATTCCAATTGTTCTACTGGCATTTGTTGCCAAGCGCAAAGACCTGGTCTTTCCATGGATATTTATCTTGTTCGGCGCGTTTATTCTGTTATGCGGCACAACCCATGTGATGGATGCCGTGACTTTTTGGGTGCCGCTTTATGGCTTGCAAACTGTCAGCAAAATTTTAACGGCGCTGGTATCGGTTCCCACAGCCATTCTGATGTGGCCGCTGATCCCGCGTGTTTTGTCACTGCCCAGCATCAGCGAACTTGAAAAAGAGGTTGAAAACAAGAAACGTAACGAAGAAAACTTGCATGATTTAAATACGAGGCTTGCACAGGAAGTTAGCGATAAACAACAAGCCGAAAATAAATTACGCGATTTGAACCTACAGCTTGAACAGAAAGTGGCGGAGCGGACAAACGCATTGGTCGACCTGAATGCAAAGCTCCGGGCCGAAATCGCGGCACGGCAGCAGGAGAAAGAACCGTAATAGCCTCCCCACAAAGAGGGGCGAGAGTTGTAACAATTCGCATCATTTTTTTATTTGAATGGCGGGATAATTAAATAGTACCATTGGACATTCAGGAAAACCCGACCATGAAGACCAATCGCACCCGGACTATATTCATTGCCGCGCTAGTCGTTTTGACGCTGGCCGCCCTACCGCCGTGCGCCCAGGCCGCCCAAGGCAACGACAGCTGGAGCCCCTATAGCACCTGGGAACCGCAATATAGTTACAATAATTATAGCGAAAATAAGGCTTTTGATACCGGTTTCGGCGCTTATCAGGGACACTTGTTAACTGCGGCGGAAATAGATGAGGCCCGCGCCCATATCGGCACCCAATATAATATTCCCCAGGATTCCTGGGGCTATACCGCGCATGTGAATATCCCGCTGAATTAAAGCCTTTTCGCCTCTCCCATAGGGAGAGGGAAATTTTGGCCAACATCGCATTTTTACAATTTTTCTGGTATTCTTATAAGATGGAAGTTGTGTGGTCCGTGACCGCCCTTCTCCATATATCGGCCAGCCCGCGTAACCTTTCGGTTCACCACGGACTGGCTTTTTTATTGTTTAATGCAAACCATAGATTTCCCTTTACTTCCGCCCGCCAAAGCGCCTATAAACGCCCTTCCTTGGTGGAAGGGGACGCCATGCCCCGCACCACCGCTTCTGCAACGTTCCCGCCCCACGGCGGGACCAACATAAAGACAGGAGACTGTCATGGCAAAAAAGATTGATCGTGTGATCAAGCTGAATGTGGCGTCGGGCAAGGCTACCCCGTCACCCCCTATCGGTCCGGCACTTGGCCAGGCCGGCGTAAACATCATGGAGTTCTGCAAGGCGTTTAACGCGCAGACCGCACAGATGGAAGTTGGCATTAAACTGCCGACCAAAATCACGGTTTACAGCGATAAAAGCTTTACCTTTGCTTTCACCAAACCAACGACGACCCATTACCTGCAAAAGGCTGCGGGCATTACCGGCGGCTCTAAACTGCCGGGCAAAGAGTTTGTGGCGACGCTGAAAAAATCGGACATCCGCAAAATCGCCGAAGAAAAAATGGTCGATATGAACGCCAATTCCATTGAAGCTGCGATGAAAATTGTCGAAGGTTCCGCGCGCGCGATGGGCATTAAGGTGGAGGGCTAAACGATGGCACAAGGAAAAAGATTTAAAGCCGCGATGGCGACCGTGAATGCGGATAAAACCTATAAACTTGCGGAAGCGGTGAAACTGGTGAAATCCAATGCCAAGGCGAAATTTGATGAAACGATTGAAATCATCATGAACCTGGGCATCGACGTGAAACAATCCGACCAACAGGTGCGCGTGATGGTCTCCCTGCCCGAAGGCACGGGGAAAACCAATACCGTTCTGGTTTTCGCCAAGGGTCCCAAATTGGACGAAGCCAAAGCCGCAGGTGCGGATTTTGTCGGCGGCGATGAAATTGTTGAGCAAATTACCGGCGGTCAGATTGATATAAATAAAATTGACCGCTGCGTGGCGACGCCGGATATGATGGGCGTGGTTGGTAAGTTGGGTAAAATATTGGGTCCGAAAGGCCTGATGCCGAACCCGAAACTCGGCACTGTGACGATGGATGTGGCCAAGGCGATTAAAGACGCCAAAGGCGGCAGCGTGGAAGCACGCGCCGAAAAATCAGGTATCGTCCAGGCAGGCGTGGGCAAAGCATCCTTTACCGAAGCTGCGCTTGAGAAAAACGTGAAAGCATTTGTGGATGCGATCATGCGCGCGAAACCAACCGGCGCCAAAGGCAACTACGTGAAAAAGATCACGCTGACCTCCACCATGGGCCCAAGCGTTAGGTTGGATCCAATGGATATCGCCGCTTAAGCAACCATTATAGAATTAAAAAACGCGGCTTCGGCCGCGTTTTTATTACCTATTCGCAGCTTTCATCTGTTTCAGCACCGGCACCCTGATCTTTTTCGAAGAAATGCAGTTATGATCAATAATCATATCGCATATATTCTCGGACATGTCGTTTAGGTAAATAAGATTCATTCGCTCTGCCAGTCCGGCCAAGTAAATCAGCGTCATAATCATTTTACGCGCCGTCAGTTCTCGTCCATCCGATTCGCAAAGGGAATTAGTTAGATGCTCTTCATAAGCTTTGATCGTCATTGCCATTTAAGCCTCCTTAAGAGGGCTATAAGTTGTAGAATCTAACAATTAATGCGGAGTTATTTAGATTATCCAACACACATTCTACATGCAAAAGGCGAGGAGTGCAGAGAGGATACACGTTATATTTTGACAAAGAAAGAGGAATAAACGAAAAAACCAGCCCACAGAAACCAAAAGGTTCCGCGGGCTGGCCGTAAACAGAAAAAAGCGGCGTTAAGCTGCTTTATTCCATTCTTTCAGGCGCTTTTCAGCCTCATCCCGTGCGATGCCCTGCTTCTTTTCCAGGCGCGCAAAAAACTCATCGCGGTTGGCTTCCAAATAGCCCAGATCGTCATCGGTCATTTTGGACCATTCCTTTTTGATTTTGGCGCCCATTTCTTTTATGGAACCTTCAAAAGTTTGATTATTCATGTTCACTCCTCTGTTGGAACCATTTTAAAATATAAGAATGGTCATCAGGATGCGATTCTTTGCTCTAGGCGATAACATAAGTGGCGCGTAAATCCGTTTATTGTTATTTTTTCAAATCGTTTAAATTATTTGCGATTTGCGAAACCATTTCATCCAAATGCCCTTGGCGTTTCAACCATTCTCCACGCTTTTTACTTTTGACATCAGCGGCCTCGCGGCGCGGTAAAACGACAGGTAAAATATAATCGCCATCCGCATGGCGCGCATCGGTAAATTCTTGCCAGAAGGCATCGTAATCCGCCAAAATTTCACGGCTCGCCATTCCAAAACGCCAGGTGATATGATTGCGCCGTGTCGGCGCAATCAGTGCTGGCGCGCCGAACCAATCCGCAATCACGCAGGCCGCATGCAGCACGGCGTGTTTCGGCCGCAAACCATGCAGATCACGCGTGGCAAAAACAATTTCAGTTTTACCCAGCGGCGGTTTAACCCCGCGCAGACCGCCAATATAAAATCCATCCAGCGCAAATGTACCTGTCATTGTTGCCAAAAATGCGCCTGTGCGATCATCCGTATAAAAAATATCCATGTCACCTTCTTTAGTCGTGCTATTGCCCAAATAGATGCTGTAAGTCGCGCCAGATTTTCCCGTCAATTGCGCCAGGCGCACCCCCGGTTGTGTCAGCAGTCCAGAAATATTTCCTGCCCCAATTTTTTGATTAATTAAGGTATAATGATGGCGCAAAATCTCCGCGCGCTGAACTGCATTTAAAGACCGCCGTAAATAGGGCCGGAAGGGTTTCTGCATTAAATTCAACCGCAGGCTTTCAGATACAGTTTGTAAATCACGCGTAAGAAAATTTAGCCAATCCTGCGCCGCATGCCCTGCCCGCATGGCGCCCAGCCAAAAACCCACCGCGCGTTTTAGGCCGCGTGCCTTATAAATTTTCTGCGCCTGGGATAAAAATTTCATGATTTGCTTTGCAGTTTGCGTTCAATGCGCCGGTCCGGCACGAGCCAAAGCCCAGCCACAACCAGGTAAATAACCAAAGAAATATAGGGATGCACAAACGCCAGCGGCAATGCGACAACATATAATAGTAGGGATATTTTTTCCTTGCGCCGGTCCCCGGTGGCATGCGCCAGCGTTTTATTTTCTGTCGGATCATGAATTAAATTCTTCTCCAAAATATAATAAGCCAAGGCCGCCATTAATAATACCACGCCATATAATACAACCGGTATTGCGGCGAAGTTATTTTCCCCCATCCATCCAGTAATGAAGGGAATCAACGACAGCCAGAACAGTAAAAATAAATTTGCCCATAAAACACCACCATTGATTTTGTCCACAGCCTGCATCATATGATGATGATTATTCCAATAAATGCCAATAAATATGAAGCTGACAACATAGCTGATAAAAGTTGGCACAAGTGGCACAAGATCGGAAAGTGCCGCACCGTGTGGCAGGCGCAACTCAAGCACCATAATCGTCATAATAATGGAGATAACGTTATCAGAAAAAGAAATTAAGCGATTTTTATTCATCGAACAACTCTAACGAAATGCTGGCTCATAGGGCCCGCGAAGTTTTCGGGAATGCAACCGGCGCTGATCTTCAACGATCAATTTTTCCATCGCGCGCAGGCCGATTAATAAATGCTGGTCACGTTGGGTCTCATAAAATTGATCCGCCATGCCCGGCATCTTCGGCAGGCCATGCAGCGGCATATCCGACACACACAAAAACGTCGCATAGGGCACGCGGTAACGGAAACCGTTGGCGGCAATGGTCGCACTTTCCATATCCACAGCAATCGCACGGGTTTGGTGATGGCTGAAGCGGATTTGCTCGTGACCTTCGATTTCCCAATTGCGGTCGGCAGTGGTTAAAACCGCGCCAGTCCGCACAAGCTGTTTCAATTCGTAATTCTGCTTCCCTGTGACTTCAGCAATGGCGCCTTTGATCGCAATTTCCATTTCTGCGAGCGTCGGAATGGGCACATGCAGCGGTAGTTTATCATCCAAAATTCGGTCATCACGTACATAAGTATGCGCCAAAACGTAATCGCCAATACGCTGGGTATTGGCCAGGCCGCCGCAGTGGCCGAGCATGATCCATGCGTCCGGCCGCAGCACTGCAATATGATCTGTCATCGTTTTTGCGTTGGACGGACCCACGCCGATATTCACAATCGTGATACCTTTATGCCCGACCCGCTTCAAATGATAAGTCGGCATTTGCGGTTCACGCCCCAATGGATGATCGGTGCGGCGTACACCGCCGGGCGTCATTTCCAAACGGTAATCCGGCGTGACAAAAGCATCATAAGATAATTGCAATTCATCTGGCCCGCGTGATTGCAAGATTTCCTGCGCCAGTGCTTCAAACTGTTCCATATAAAATTTATAGTTGGTGAAAATCACAAAATCCTGGAAATCAATCGCAGGCGTACCGGTATAATGCTTTAACCGCACGAGCGAATAATCCATGCGCGGTGCCGTAAAAAGTGCGAGCGGCCCGGGCCGTTCCAGCGTCGGCAACCAACAGTCGTCTACAATCGCGTCATCAAAATTTTCACCGCCCGGCACATCAAAATAATTCGGCAAGCTGTCACGCGCATCCGGTGTTATCGCCAGGCTTCGCAATTCCTCATCGGACAAGGCATATAAAACCGGAATGGGCGTCGTGCTAATCCCCACTTGCACCGGCACCTTCATATTTTCGATAATCAGACCAATTTGTTCCAGATAGTAATCCTCCAGCATCTTGGGGCGCGTGACGGTGGTACTGTAGTGTCCGATTTCCATAACAAAGCCAAAGGATGAGCGCGGATCAATTTGCGCCGCACCATCAACCTGAATACGGATTTCCGGGTAAAAACCGCGCGCCTTTTGCGGCAGCGATCCCAAGCGAACATATTCGCGTAGCTGCGTTTTCAGATGTGTAGTTTGCTCGGCATAAATGCGGATAATTTCATCAACTGCCGTACGCGCCTGGGTAAAAGATTGCATTGCTTATGATAAGCTGGGTGCGGCACAGCCGCAAGCGGATTTCGTGACCACACAAGGGTTTGCTTTCATCCGTTTCATTGCGTAGGTTAGCGACCAGCAATGAAAAAAACTGTCCTAAATTTAATCCGCCTGTTGGCACAGGCACGTCTGTTTGCCATCACGTTGCTGTGGCTGATGGTGATTTTAGTCTGGGGCACAGTGGCGGAAAAAACGGACGGACTATACGCGGCGCAACAACAATTTTTTTCATCTTATATTATTTGGCTGTGGCACATTATTCCGCTGCCTGGCCTGCTGACGGTAACGGCTGTTATTTTTGTGGGCCTCATGTGCCGATTGATTTTGGAACACTGGAGTTTTAAATATCTCGGCACCATCGTCATTCACATCGGTGCGGCGGTTTTATTGCTGGGCGGATTTTTGACGGCTCGTTTCAGCCACGAAGGTACGATGCTGATCCCACCCGGCGAGAACCGAAATTATATGGAAGACGATCAGCATGTGGAGCTGGCGGTCACGGCATTAAACGCGCCCGGTCAACCGGAAACCGTGTTCTCAGAAGCACAATTAAATGCGGACGGCGCGATAACTGATACATCTTTTCCCTTTGTCATTGCACCCACCGCCTGGTGCCGCAATTGCGATTTGGTGCGTTTGCCGCAGCCCGTTACAAAAGGTAATCCCCACGGCGTGGCGATTAATTTTATTTTGAAATCTGCAGCGCATGATCCAGTGGAGGAACAAAACCGTGCGGGCCTGACATTTCGATTGCAGCATGCGGGCGACCGCGACGGGCTCTATGCCATTTTCCAAAATATGCCTATTCCGGAAATTATCACAGTTGCTGGGAAAAGATACTTTCTGGATCTGCGGCCCGCCCATATTCCCCTGCCCTTTTCTGTTCAGCTTTTGCACTTTCAGGAAGATTTATATCCCGGCACGGATAAACCGCGAGCCTTCCAATCAGATGTCATGCTCAACGATCACGGAATTTTGTGGCACGGCCTGATCAGCATGAATGAACCGCTGCGATATAAAGGTTATACGCTGTACCAATCCTCTTTTATGGAAAGCGCCGGGCGGCAAACCGCAACCGTGCTGGCGGTTGTAAAAAATACCGGGCGACTTTTTCCCTATTTGGCAGGCACAATTATGGCGATTGGGCTGTTGATTCATCTGACACAGCGGCTGGTTTGGCGGCGCCGTGAAAGCGTATTATGATGAAATATCTATTCGTTTTATTATTTGGCTTGTTGATTATGCAATCCGCATGGGCGGCGGAGAATTCAAATTTAGACAGCCGCGCTTTTGCGCAACTGCCGGTGCAGCATAACGGCCGCATTGAACCGCTGGATAGTTTCGCGCGTTTTTACCTAACTGCATTTTCCGGCAATACATCCATTGACAGCATGACATCGGATGAATGGCTGGTGGAATTATTATTCGCGCCGGACCGTGCCTATCATCGTGCCGTGTTTAAAATTAATAAGCTTGAAGTAGAGCATACGCTGGCGCTGCCGAATCATCCCAGTCACCGTTATAGCTTTTTGGAAATTGCCGCGGCGATGGCGGCGCATCGAGAAATCGTGAATAGCCTTATATCCGCTAATCCGAAAAATATTACCGATCCTGCGCAACAACAACTGGTCACATTATACACACACATGACGGTTTTTCTGGATATCAGCCGTTCGTTATCACTGCTGCTGCCGGTGTTTGAAATAGATGATGCCGCATTGGCGAAAAAAATGGACGTGCCCGCCGGTGAAAAATTTTCTTATCTGGAAATGATGCGGCACAAGACGGTTTACTTAGCATTGGCAAAACCCATGATGAATAAAATGAGTAATCATCCGACGCGCCAGCAAATCTCGCTACTGCAAATTGGCCTCATGCTGAAACATATGGAACCAGATAAACAAAGCCAGTTATTACGTATTGTTCCGCCCGCCTGGCAAAAAGATAATTCAGAATGGTTGTCGCCTTGGGTAATGTTGCAAGCAGGTCAAGGTGCCCCACAAACCGCAGCATTGCTGCAATCCTGGGCGCGAATGGCGCAGGCATATCAAAATAATAATCCAACTGAATGGACGGCTGCAGCCAAGGACATTTCACAGCAAAACTTATCCTTGGCAAAAAAACAAATCCGGCCGCGTGCGCTAACCGCAGAATATATTTATAACCACGCCTATCTTTTTGAAATCAGCTTCGGTCTTTATTTCACCGCTTTGTTGGCATTACTAATAAAATTAGGCGCGCGGCGACGCATATTTTATCCGGTTGCGGCTGTATTATTATGCGGCGGTTTTGTATTACATTTCACAGGTGAAGTGTTGCGCATTTACATCATGGCGCGCCCGCCAGTAGGAACATTATACGAATCCATTATTTTTGTCGGTCTGGTCGTGGTTGCAGGCTCTCTTTTGCTGGAGGCGCGCGGGCGCAACGGCCTAGGTCTCGCCATCGGCGTGCTCGGTGGCTTTATTTTGCAAGCCATCGGCATGACCTTCGCAGCCACCGCCGATAATATGGAGCCGCTGGTTGCTGTCCTGAACACTAATTTCTGGCTCGCCACACACGTGATGGCGATCACCACCGGTTACGGCTGCTGCCTGCTCACCGGCATTTTAGGGCATGTTTACTTGCTGCAAAAAATTCTGCGCCCCACCCGGTATAATATGCATCAGGAAACTTCGCGCATGATGTCGACCGCAAGTCTGGTCGCACTGTTTTTTACCCTGACGGGAACAATTTTGGGCGGCATTTGGGCGGATCAATCCTGGGGCCGATTTTGGGGTTGGGATCCCAAGGAAAACGGGGCGCTGTTAATTGTCTTGTGGTTATTATCCATGCTGCACGGGCGTCTGTCCGGCCTGCTGCGCGCAAATGGTTTTGCCATGGCGGCAGCGGCTACGCTGATTACTGTCACGCTGTCCTGGTTTGGAGTTAACTTGCTGAGCGTTGGATTGCATTCATACGGCTTCATATCAGGCATCGCATTTAATTTATTTTTATTCGTCAGCATTGAAATCATTTTCATTGCCGCATGCGGTTTGATCTTGCGGCGGCGGCGCGTGGTGACATGAGGGCAAAACTATCATCCTTGTTTGCTATCCTTGTAATCTGCGGCTTGGCCATTGCTTACGACACCTGGCATCAGGCGGAATTACCGCCTACAATCACAGAAATTAACACGTTTAAAATGACTCCCAATTTCAAATTTACAGCGCAGAATAGCAAAACCTATGATTTCAATCACCTACCTAAAACCGGGATTATTTTGCATTTCTGGGCGTCATGGTGCGTACCATGCCAGGTGGAATTGCCGGAACTGTTGAAACAAATTCAAAACGCCCATGGAGAATTGGCGCTGGTAGCCGTTTCCATTGATAACAGTCATGAGGCGATGCAAAAATTCATCGATCAATTACCGTATCGAAATAATACGCACATCTATTGGATTTGGGATCAAAATAAGGATATCTCCTTAAAAACTTTCAATACCGCCAATGTGCCAGAAAGTATTTTAATCAATTCACAACATCAGATGGTGCAAAAAATTGTCGGTGACCCGGGTTGGAATAGTCCCGATATAGTCAAACAATTAAATGAATTGGCAATGGAAAACAACCAGCGCTAATTTTGCCCAATCACTTCGTCCAGTTTTTCATCGTCTATGCCCGTCGGCTCCTGATGCAAAATAATACGCGCGGTGGGAAAACGGCGACATAAAGCGGCTTCCAGCAGTTCTGTAATATGATGCGCTTCCTGCAATGGCAAATGGCCCGGCATCTCCACATGTGCATCAATAAAAATATCCGGGCCGCTGCGCCGCGTGCGCAGATCATGCAAACCCGAAACACCGTGATGCGCCAGAATAATTTCCGAAATAATGTGACGGCTTTCGTCGTCCATTTCCAAATCCATGAGCTCACTGGCCGCAGCGCGCGCCAGTTTCCAGGCAGAATATAAAATATAAATGGAAACGATCATGCTTGCTGCGCCATCGAACCAATTCCAATCGACAATAGCGGATAACACCAGTGCCACAATGACGATGCCATTCACGATCATATCATTCAGGTAATGCACAAAATCAGCCCTAATCGACATACTGTTGGTACGGTCGACGACGCGGTGTTGATAAATTAATAATGCCAGAATAAGCGCACTGGAAATCACCATTACTGTGATGCCAATGCCGGCCGCTTCAATCGGCTCCGGCGACAACAGGCGCGCGGCTGACTGAATTAAAAAATAAATCCCTGAACCCGCGATAAAAGCAGCCTGGCCTAAAGTAACTAGCGGTTCCGCCTTGCCATGACCCCAGCGGTGATTGCGGTCGGGCGAACGGTGTGCAATGCGCAGAGCATAAAAAGACGTCGCCGCCGCAATGGCATCGCCGACGGATTCCAGCATCGAAGCCAGCATTACCAGCGCATGGGTCTCAAAATATGCAAAAAGCTGTAAGGCAATAATGCTGAGCCCAACGGAAAGACTGACAAGGGCGGCTTTTTGTGTCTGGTGGCCGCGCTCATGATGCGTGAGAGACATCCTTTGATCCTATAGCAACCTGTTTCGGTCGGCGATAGTGTGATAGGCATTGGAAAGAAGCAGTGTAATAACTAAATATGGGGCCTAATGTCTGATGATGAAAATCTGCGTTACGCGCGCCAATTGGTTTTGCCGGAAGTCGGCCCGGTGGGACAGGCGCGCCTGAAGGCCGCGCGTGTTTTAATTATCGGTCTGGGTGGCCTGGGCGTGCCAGCGGCGCTTTATCTGGCTGCGGCGGGTGTGGGTACAATTGGTTTAATGGACGGCGATACGGTTTCAATCAGCAATCTGCAACGCCAGATTATTTATACAACGGATCATGTCAGCCGAATGAAAACCGACGCCGCAGCACGGCATTTAAGCGCGCTAAATTCACATATTCATTTGCAATTACATCCGGAAATGGTGACAGCAGAAAATGCGCCCACCATTTTTTCGTTGTATGATATCATTCTGGACGGCGCGGATAATTTCGCTGCGCATTATCTGATCAATGATGCCGCGGTGCGGGCGCACAAACCGCTCGTCTGGGGCAATGTGGAACGTTTTACCGGACAAATTGGGGTTGCGCTGCCTAGCCAAAACGCTTGTTACCGCTGTCTTTACCCTGCGCCGCCGCCATCAGGGATTGCACCAGCTTGTGATGAAATTGGCGTATTAGGCCCCGTACCGGGCATCATCGGCACGACACAAGCGATGGAAGTTTTAAAAATTATTTTACAAATTGGTGCGCCGCTGACGGATCATATTTTGCGCCTGGATAGTTTAAACATGGAATTTAAAAAAATCAAAACCACGCGTGATCCGGATTGCACTGCTTGCAGTAATCAGCAAAACATCATCCCAGAAAAAGGAAATATCATGAACGTAACGATGCCTGAAATTACCCCCGATGAATTGCAAATCGAGTTACAATCGACTGCGCCCCCGTTCTTACTGGATGTGCGTAATCCTGACGAATTCGCCGTCAGCCGCATTGATGGCGCACACCTTATCCCCTTGCCTGAACTGGCCGAACGCCTGGGCGAATTAAACTCGGCGGATGATATTATAGTGTATTGCAAATCCGGCGGGCGCAGCACAAAGGCCTTTAACCTATTACAATCAAATGGCTTTACACGCGTGCGCAACCTGATAGGCGGAATAACTGCCCTGCAAGCCCAAAATAATGCTTAACATTATGGAATAAAGTCCTATATGATGAAATCAATAACGGCATAACTATGTCTGGCGATCTTTCGGAACCTGGACATTACGCCCGGGCCGCGCTATTTTAGCCCATTCACCGGGGGTGCTGTTGCTGAGAGGTGCGCTAAGAAATTGGTGCCCAACCCCAAAGACCTGATCTGGTTAGCACCAGCGGAGGGAGTGTGACGCCGGATGAGATTCCGTATCGCGCCCCAACTGTCTTCCCCGTGATAATATAACCCGAGGAATCCATGAAAACAGCCGCCGAAAAAAAACCTGTTGATCTGAGCGTTTATCGCCAGCCTTTGCCCAACTCACGCCGCATTTATGTGGAAAGCGCAAATGACCCATTGGTGCGCGTGCCGATGCGGGAAGTATCATTGGCGCGGCAGCAAAACGGCCAGCCGCGTGAACCGGTGGTGCTATACGAAACCGCTGGCCCCTATGCCGATCCGGAATTGCAGATTGATATTAACGAAGGCCTACCAAAATTACGCCGCGACTGGGTTTTATCGCGCGGCGATGTCAAAGTTTTATCGAATGGCGCGCTGCGTTCCCATCCCGGAAAAAATGTTTCGCAATTGCATTATGCGCGCGCGAACATCATCACGCCCGAAATGGAATTTATCGCCATCCGTGAAAACCAACATCGCAATGGTGCAAACATTAATTCAAAAATCACGCCGGAATTTGTACGCCGCGAAGTCGCCGAGGGCCGCGCGATTATTCCAGTGAATATCAATCACCCGGAATGCGAACCGATGATTATCGGGCGCAATTTTTTGGTGAAGGTGAATGCCAATATCGGCAATTCCGCCATTCGTTCTTCGATTGAAGAAGAGGTGGATAAACTGCTCTGTGCGACGCGTTGGGGTGCGGATACCGTGATGGATTTATCCACCGGTAAGGATATCCATGAAACCCGCGAATCCATTTTACGCAATTCGCCGGTGCCCATCGGTACGGTGCCGATTTATCAAGCCTTTGAAAAAGTTGGTGGGCGCATTGATCAATTGGACTGGAATGTTTACCGCGAAACCCTGATTGAACAGGCTGAACAAGGTGTTGATTATTTTACCATCCATGCCGGTGTTTTGCAGAGTTATATTCCGGCCGCATTGAACCGCGTTACGAAAATCGTTTCGCGCGGCGGCTCACTGATGGCGAAATGGTGCTTGCATCATAAGCAGGAAAATTTTCTCTACACGCATTTCGAAGAAATCTGTGAGATCATGAAACAGTACGATGTTTCATTTTCATTGGGTGATGGACTGCGGCCGGGTTGCATTGCCGATGCCAATGATGAAGCACAATTCAGCGAACTCCGCACACTCGGCGAATTGACTAAAATCGCCTGGAAACATGATGTACAAGTGATGATTGAGGGGCCCGGCCACGTGCCGATGAACCTTATTCAAGAAAACATGACGCTACAATTAGAACATTGTCACGAAGCGCCGTTTTATACGCTTGGGCCGCTGACGACGGATATTGCACCCGGTTATGACCACATTACCAGCGCGATTGGCGCGGCGATGATCGGCTGGTTTGGCTGCGCGATGCTGTGTTACGTGACGCCCAAAGAACATCTGGGCCTTCCCAATCATGATGACGTAAAGGCGGGATTGATTGCCTATAAAATTGCGGCCCATGCGGCGGATATTGCAAAAGGTCATCCCGGGGCACGCGTGCGTGACGATGCGCTGTCGCAAGCGCGTTACGATTTCCGTTGGGCGGATCAGTTTAACCTCTCGCTCGATCCGGAAACAGCGAAAGCCTATCATGATGAGGAACTGCCAGCGGAAGGCGCGAAGACCGCGCATTTCTGCTCCATGTGCGGGCCAAAATATTGTTCGATGCGTATCAGCGAAGATGTTGATGCGGCGAATAGTGAAGAACAGGAAGCTGTGGCCGCATGACGATTTCCGTTGGCATCATTGGCGCAGGAATTGTTGGACGCTTGCTGGCGTTCAAGGCGGCTGCGCGCGGCTGGCGAGTAACGTTATTTGAGCGCGGCCCGGCGGATGGTTCATCGGCCTGCAGCGCCGTTTCGCCGGCAATGCTAGCGCCCTATTGTGAATTAGACGTGTCAGAAAAAAATATTTCCGATTTGGGCGCGCAATCCTTGCGACTATGGCCGGAAATTTTGCGCGAGATGGACATTCCCGTTTTTTTTCAACAAGCAGGCACATTGGTGGTCGCACACCCACAAGATATCGTAGAATTGGAACATTTCTCGCGCGGCATAAAATCGCGCATGGCAACAGAAGTTTTCCGATCTATATCGCATGATGAACTGGCCACACTCGAACCTGACCTCGACCGCCGTTTTCAAAATGCATTATTTTTCCCATCTGAAGGCCAAATTGATAGCCGGTCCGCCTTGGCCGCCTTGCTAAATGCCGCACAAACGCGCGGAGCGAATTGCCAATTTAACACCGAAGCAACCGCCATCCGCCCGCACGAAATTGATTGTAACGGCGAAACACACAAATTTGATATGGTCTTTGATTGTCGCGGTTATGGCGCATCGTTGGACATTAAAAATCTGCGCGCGGTGCGCGGCGAAATTATCCGCGTTTATGCACCGGATGTGAACCTCAATCGGCCGGTACGGCTGCTCCATTCGCGCTGGCCGCTCTATGTCGTGCCGCGTCCTGATAATCATTATATCATCGGTGCCACGATGATTGAATCGGAAGACCATTCACCCATTGCACTGCGTTCCTTGCTGGAAATGTTGAACGCCGCTTTTGCGCTCAGCGCAGGATTCAGCGAAGCACGTGTTTGGGAAACCGCTACCGGTCTGCGTCCTGCCTTTCCAGATAACGAACCGCGCATTTTGCATGAAGACGGTTTGATCCGCATTAATGGCATGTATCGTCACGGGTTTTTACTTGCACCGATCCTGATAGAAAATGCTTGCCAATTGGCAGAGGGAAAAACCACTCACGCTTTTGCGGAGGCAGCATGAAAATTATCATCAATGGCGAAGAAAAAGATATCCATGCAACCACCATTGCCGAAGTCATAAAAGCACTGGAATACGAGGGTGATTATTTCGCAGTGGCCAAAAATCTAGTCTGTGTGCCCCGCGCGAAATATGCGGAAACACTGGTTGCCGCGCAGGATGAAATTGAAATCCTCATGCCGATGCAGGGCGGCTGACATGTGGCAATTGGGCGGAAAAAGTTTTAACAGCCGTTTAATTCTCGGCACGTCACGTTACCGTTCGCCGGAGAATTTGCGCGAAGCCATTACGCGTTCGGGTGCGGAAATTGTTACGGTATCGCTGCGCCGCCAATCTGCCGGGGACGGCAATAAATTCTGGGAGTTGCTACGCGAATTGGGCGTCACATTTCTACCCAACACCGCCAATTGCCGCAGCGTTCAAGAGGCCGTCACCACGGCCCACATGGCGCGCGATATGTTTAAAACCAACTGGATCAAATTGGAAACAGTGGGGGATGAATATACACTGCAACCTGATCCCTTTGCCCTGCTGGAGGCCGCGCGAATTTTAATTGCCGATGGTTTTGAAGTTTTTCCTTACACGACGGAAGATCTAGTCGTGGGTGAACGATTACTCGCGACGGGCTGTAAAATCCTGATGCCTTGGGCAGCGCCGATTGGATCAGGGCAAGGCATGGTGAATCCGCAAGCACTGAAAACTTTGCGCGCACGTCTGCCGCAGGCGACGCTAATTATTGATGCCGGAATTGGCGCGCCGTCACACGCGGCGCAAGTGATGGAAATGGGATTTGACGGCGTAATGCTAAATACTGCGGTGGCGCTGGCCGATGATGCGCCGAAAATGGCTGAGGCTTTCGCACAGGCAATTAACGCGGGCCGCATGGCGTATGAAGCGGGCCTGATGCCGACAAGATCCTTCGCAGAACCTTCCACGCCATTGCCCGGTACGCCATTCTGGAAAACGGAAAAAAAGGCATGAGCGAAATTTATCCGCCGCGCCCGCCCGCCCAACCGCCCGTCGTTTGGACTATTGCCGGGTCCGACAGCTGCAGCGGCGCGGGCATTCAGGCAGATTTGAAAACCTTTACTGCCATGGGCGTGCATGGTTGCACGGTCATTACGGCTTTGACAGCGCAGAATACATTTGCCGTTAAGTCGATTGAATCCGTTTCCGCATCGATGCTCCAGGCGCAAATAGATGCGCTGTGCGAAGACATGCCGCCGCGCGCAGTAAAAATAGGCATGCTTGGTAATGCTGAAAGCATCAAAGCGTTGGCGAAAAGTCTGACTGAATTAAAAACCTATGTCATTTGCGATCCGGTTATGATTGCGTCATCGGGGCGTGCTTTAATTGGCAAAGATGTGATTGGCCTGATGAAAGAATATCTCTTACCGCTGGTAGATTTATTAACGCCTAACATCAGCGAGGCCGAAGTTTTAACCAACCGGAAAATTACAACTGATGCGGAGGTGATGGGCGCAGCCAAAGATATCCTCGCCATGGGCGTGAAAGCGGTGGTGATTAAAGGTTATGATAGCGGCAACGATTATATGCAGGATTTTTATCAATGCGCAGGGCAGCAATTCTGGATGACCTCGCCACGTCGAACGAACGCCGATCCGCGCGGCACGGGTTGCAGTTTTGCTTCGGTCTGCGCCGCGGCGCATGCGCTGGGTTATTCTGAAGAAGATGCGGTGGTAATGGCCAAAGCGACGGTGAATCAATTCACGCGCCTCTCACATTTAATTGGAAAAGGCGCGCCAATTTTAACCTATGCGCCGTTGCCCTGCACGCCGGATGATTTTCCCTGGGCCACGGGAGATGCCACGGCCGGTCGCGCGCGGCCTGAATTTCCCAATTGCGGTGATACTCCGCTCGGTTTTTATCCGATTGTGGATAGTACGGAATGGCTACGGCGGTTGTTGCCGCTGGGCATCACCACGGCACAGCTCCGCATTAAGGATAAAACCGGCGCTGCGCTGGAAGATGAAATCCGATCGGGTATTGAAATCGGCCGCCAATATAACTGTCGCCTTTTTATCAACGATCATTGGCAATTGGCGATAAAGCACAAAGCCTATGGCGTTCATCTGGGACATGAAGATAGCAAAGGTGTTAATCTAGCCGCGATTGCTAAGGGCGGTTTGCGTCTGGGGCGCAGCACCCATTGCTATTCGGAACTGGCCTATGCGGTGGCGTGCCGACCGTCCTATTTTGCGCTGGGCCCAATCTTTCCAACCAGCACAAAAAAGATTAAATTCGGCCCACAAGGCATTGATAATGTGCGCCATTGGCGCGTTATTGTACGTGGCTCATTGGTTGCCATCGGCGGTATCACTTTAGAAAATGGGTTAGACGTTCTCGCGATGGGTGCGGACAGCATTGCGGTCGTTTCGGATGTCACGCAAAATACCGATCCAGAAGCACGCGCCATGGCCTGGCTCAAGCTGTTTAACAAACCTTAATATTAAGGTCTTATCCGCGATGGCTTGATATAACTATGGCCAAGCGTAAAGAATCCTTTATGGTTTTCCAAATCCCTCTCTGTGTAAAGATGGTATAATTTCATAAGAGGAATTCCACATGAGCAATCTAATCATCACGATCATATCCATTGCGCTGGTTACCGTGCTGGCCATTGCAGGGATTTTCTATGGCGGCGCGGCATATGAAAGCGCGCAAGCGAAGAGCTATGCCATTGCTATCGCTAACCAAGCCGCACAAGTTAACAATGCCATCGTACAATGGACGTCTGATCATGGCGGAGCAAACTTTCTAGCTGCGATAGGGCAGACAGGATATTGTTGTGGTAATAATCCTTCCAGTTTTGGTTATTCCACCGGCAGTCCCGGCAATTTAATTAGCCTTTTAGTGCCCAATTATTTGCAAAGCATGAGCTCACCCGCTCCAAACGATTTCGCAGGTGTACAGCGAAGTGGGGCTGCTGTGCCGCAACGATGGGAAATCAGCGGAAGTGATTATGATCCCTATTTGCTGCCGAATGTGTGGCCAACGGCATATGCGACTTATGGTTATTTTATATGGCTAAAGGCGGTTCAGCCTGTTACCAGTCAGGCGATCCAAATCTGCAATCAGATTGCCATTATCGCAAGGGGCGCTAATGCATCGCCGATTTATGCACATATCAATAACGACCAGAGTCCCTATGTCGGCGGAAAGGGACAAAACCCGGTATTGGATTGTTCATGGTCGGCCTTCTTCTCAACCGGTTTTTCAACCATTAACCAGTGTATCGGCACGAGTGGTTCTTGCACAATATATATAGCAGCCCAAATAAACGCATCGTTTTAAGATTAAACTAACAGGATTTGCCGCAGTCTTAATTAGTTCCTTGAATAGGATAAATGACAGGCGTCCACCCCATCTGTCGCAGCCAATAACTGATTTAAAGCGATCAAGGGCGTACTGATATTTCGTCCGATGGAAACAACAATAAAACGCCATTCGTACTGGCCCAGGCGCGAAACGGTTGAATAGGATCCACGGGAAATCTTATAACCATGTTGTATGAATAATTCGCGCAACTCTGCCTCCGGCGGCACAATTCCCTTGGCGAATTGCAAATTCACCGCCACCGCATAATGGGTTGGAAATAATACCTCAATCTTATTCCCCCACATCATGACGATCATTAACAACATTGCCAGAAAAAACGCGGGCAGATACATGCCCAAGCCGACCAGGATGCCCACCGCGGACACAGCCCAAATAGATGCCGCCGTCGTCAGACCGGAAATGTTCAGGCCGTCACGCATAATGACGCCCGCGCCCAGAAAACCGATACCGGTTATAATTCCCTGAATCACCCGCCCCGGATCGCCTGGGGCAAAAGCTTCCATTCCAGCGAACCAATGATCCTGATAACCCATCATGGCCGTCATGGCGCAAGACGCCATGCACACAAAACTATAGGTCCGCATGCCCGCCGCGCGCCCACGGTAAGAGCGTTCATAGCCCACCATCAGCCCCAGCAACAGCGCGATCACAATATCGAGGAAAATAATGCCCATGGGCTCAAGTTGCGGCCAAAGCCAGGCGAATTCAAAAAACGGCAAGTGCATGAATCATAGCTTCCTTGAAAGAAGGGAGGCTGGCAAGGGGCATGTTCTCTAATGCTCCTAAATGGAGACCGCCCGCGACCAGATGATCGGAGTCTCCCCGACCATCTTTCTAAGACCACCTGTCCGCAATTTCACTTTCGGCGGTCAGGGGTACGGACAGTTTCAGGTCGCGGCCCGCTTGTTCCATAATCTCACAAACGCGCTTGGCAACTGTGTCGGCAACATCATCGCGCACCTCCAAAACTAATTCATCATGAACCTGAAGCAATAAGCGTGCGGGGATTTTCTCGTCTTCAATCCAGCGGTCGACCGCGATCATCGCGCGCTTCATGATATCCGCTGCCGTGCCTTGCAGCGGTGCGTTGATGGCCTGCCGTTCCACTGCTGCGCGGCGCGACGGATTTTTATCCTGAATACCTTCACAAATGCACTTCCGTCCCAGCAGCGTCAACACGTATCCCAGCTTACGCGCCTGCTCCTTGGCGCTTTCCATATAATCGCGCAGTTCGGGAAAACTCATGAAATAGCGTTTGATGATTTCATTCGCCTCGCCCGGTGAGATACCGAGCTGCTTTGCCAGGCCCCAACCGGAAATGCCGTAAATGATACCGAAATTCACGGCTTTGGCACTGCGGCGCTGATCGGGCGTAATTTGGTCCTGCGGAATGCCCAATACCTGACTGGCGGTGAGAGTGTGAATATCCGTGCCGTTTTGGAATGCGGTTTTCAGCGCGGGAATATCGGCTATTGCGGCGATCAGGCGCAATTCAATTTGTGAATAATCAACCGATACCAATTTATATCCGGATGGTGCAATGAAGGCTGCGCGGATCGCCTTGCCATCCGCCGTGCGGATGGGGATATTTTGCAAATTCGGATCGGTCGAAGACAGGCGACCCGTGCTGGTGACCGTCATCGCGAATGACGTATGAATGCGGCCGGTTTTGGGCGCGACTTGTTCGGGCAGACTGTCCGCATAAGTGTTTTGCAATTTCGCCAAACCGCGCCATTCCAATACCTTGGCTACAATCGGATATTGCGCGGCGAGCGGTTCTAATACATCGGACGCCGTAGACCACTCGCCGGTTTTGGATTTCTTGCCGCTAGGGATGCCGAGTTCACCAAACAAAACTTCGCCCAATTGTTTCGGCGAACCGATGTTAAACATTTTGCCAGCCTGCGTGAAAATATCGTTCGCCAAAATTTCCAGTTGCGCGCCCATTTTGCGTGACAGTTCATGCAGGTATTCAGAATTGATCGCAATCCCGGCGCTTTCCATGCGGCCAATCAGGGGGATCAGCGGGCGTTCGACGGTTTCATATAACGTCGCGGCATTTTCATGCGACAAGCGCGGTTTCAAGATCTGCCACAGGCGCAACGTGATATCGGCATCCTCCGCCGCGTAACGCGTTGCGGCGTCAATCGGCACGCGGTCAAAGGTGATCTGGTTTTTACCCTTGCCGCAAACGGATTCAAAACTTTGCGTCTGCACACCCAGATACAGCAGCGCCAGCGCATCCATGCCATGAGAATGGCGCGTGCCATCCAGCACATATGACAATAACATTGTGTCATCAATCGGTGTAGGCTGGATATCGTGCTGGTTTAAAACCTGCCAGTCGAATTTGGCATTATGCGCGATTTTTAATACTGCGGGATCTTCCAGAATATCTTTCACCGCAGCGATGACATCTTCATGCGGAATTTGCGTATCGTCCGTCAGATGCGCAACCGGAACGTAAACCCCCTCACCCACCGTGTGCGCGAGAGCCAACCCAACCAAGCGCGTCGTGCAGGGCGTCAGCGATGTCGTTTCGCAATCGAAACATAGGGTACCTTTGTCGCGCGCATCAGCAAGAAAAGCTTTTAATTCATCCAGGGTTTGAATAGAGCGGTAATTGCCTTCACCTTTATATACATCCGGCAAGCGGAGATTCATTTGAACAGTCGATTCACTGCGCGGGAATGACGGCGGAGGCGGCGACGGACTGTTCGCTTTATCCCTCAGTTTATTTAACAGCGACGTAAAACCCTGCTCGGTCAGAAATGCATACCAGCGCGCTTCATCGAACGGTGGCGGTTTAATTTCTGCCAGCGCCATTGGCATCGGCGCATCATGTGCGAGTTCCACCAGGCGGCGGGAAATACGCGCCTGCTCCGCAAATTCAATTAAACTTTCGCGGCGTTTGTTTTGTTTAACTTCACCCGCGCGCGCAAGCAACGTTTCCAAATCACCGAATTGTAAAATTAATTCCGCTGCGGTTTTCACGCCAATTCCCGGCACGCCCGGCACGTTATCCGTGCTGTCGCCCGCAAGCGCCTGAACATCCACCACCTTTTCCGGCGGCACACCGAATTTTTTAATCGCGGCATCCGCGCCCATCAATTCATACCGGATCGGATCCAGCATGCGCACGCCGGGCCGGATCAATTGCAATAAATCCTTGTCGGAGGAAACAATCACAACTTCTCGGCCATCGGCCAGGGCAGCCTTGGCATAGGCGGCGATTAAATCATCTGCCTCATAGCCTTCGAGTTCAATCGCGGGCAGGCAGTAGGCCGCAGTGGCTTCTCGCACCAAGGCGAATTGCGGGATGAGTTCGGACGGCGTTTCAGACCGGTTGGCTTTGTATTGCGCATAAATATCGTTGCGGAAATTTTTCCGGGCGGCATCGAAAATCACAGCGATATCGGCGGCATGAAATTCCGTCCGTAGACGGATCAGCATATTCACAAAACCATAAACCGCATTCACCGGCGTTCCGTCTTTGCGGTTTAACATCGGCAGCGCATGATAAGCCCGGAAAATAAATCCCGAGGCATCAAGCAGGAACAAAGTATTGGCGTTATTCGCGCTGGCGTTCATACTCCTTATGTAAGGCTTGCAGCAGCGATTGTCACCCTTCCCTGCCCTTAGACCTTGTGATAAAAAAAATCATGGAATATATTTTGATTGTCGTTTTGCTTGTTTTGTTGACGGGTTGTTGGATATTGCTGCAACGCCGTTCGCAAACTTTGCGCGCGCTTCAGGCCAGCATGGGCAACGGCGACAGCGCATGGAAAGCGGAACATGCGCGCCTTTTGACGCGCCTGGAATTAGAGCAAACCATGATGGATTCATTGGAAGATCCGTTGTTGCTGCTGGATAATCAACGTAATGTGATCCGCGCGAACCGCAGCGCGTTTGATTTACTGGGCGCGAAATTACTCAATCAGGACATCGCGGTGCTACTGCGTGATAAGGCATTGCGCGACGCAATTGATAGCGTGATGAACGGCGGCGACCACCAAGAGATTGAATATACATGGAATGGGCCTGTTGTACGGGCGTATGAAGTCAGCGTAACGCCGTTCCGCCGCTTTTGGGATGGGCCATTTGGCAACCGCCGCAATACGCAAGATGAATCTCACGTCGATGATGGTGATTGGCCCGCTGTGATGGTATTAATGACGGAAATTACAACCATCAAACGCGCCGAAGAAACGCGGATCGATTTTATTGCAAATATCAGCCATGAACTGCGCACGCCTTTGGCTTCGCTATTAGGTTTTATCGAAACCATCCGCGGCCCGGCCAAGGATGATGCAGAAGCGACCGACCGTTTTTTAGGCATCATGCAGGATCAGGCCATGCGCATGTCACGCTTGGTATCAGATTTGCTGTCATTATCGCGCGTGGAATTGCAGGAACATCAAATGCCGACGGAGCGCGTGAATTTGATTAAGCTGCTGGGTAATCTATGGGCGGCGATGGAGCTGCGCGCGGCGGAAAAGGGTATTAATATTAATGTCGAGGCGCCGCGCGAGTTGCCTGAAATTTACGGCGACTGGGATCAATTAATTCAGGCTTTTACCAATCTGGTGGAAAACGCGGTTAAATACGGGCCGGAAAACAGTGATATCATTATCACCGCGGATGTTCAGCCTGATGGTGCGGGCCCGAACGGTGAAGCACGTGAAGTCGTCGCCATTGCCGTAGCTGATCAAGGTGAAGGCATTCCGAAAGATAACCTGGAAAAACTGACCCAGCGCTTTTACCGCGCGGATGCCGCGAAGGCGCGGCGGATTCCTGGCACCGGTTTGGGCCTGGCGATTGTAAAACACATCGTAAACCGCCACCGCGGACGCATGACCATCACCAGCGAGCCTGGGCGCGGCACGACCTTTACCGTGCTATTACCAGTGGCGATGGAAGAGGAAGTCTTGACTTTTCAACCGCCAAGCGAAGAATAGCCATCAACCCTTATCTGAGTCACTTATTCCATGGAACGAAGCAAAACAGACCTGCAACCCACCATCCTGGTTATTGAGGATGAAGAAGATATTGTCACATTGCTGCGCTATAATTTGGAAGCTGCACATTACAAAGTAATCGTGGCACGCGATGGCGAGGAAGGCATTTTGCTGGCCAAGGAACATTTGCCAAATTTGATTTTGCTCGATTGGATGATGCCAATGCTATCGGGCGTGGAAGCTTGCCGCCTATTGCGCCGCAATGAAAAAACGCGCCAAATCCCGATTATTATGGTGACCGCACGCGGCGAGGAAGCGGACAAGGTACGCGCGCTGGACGTTGGCGCCGATGACTATGTAACAAAACCCTTCTCACCGGCGGAATTGATCGCGCGCGTGGGTGCGGTACTGCGCCGCGTCGGCAATTTGCGCCTGGATGCAAAGCTTGAGGTCGGCGATATTTTGATGGATACAGCGGAATTCCGTGTATTCCGCGGCGCACGTGAAGTGCATGTCGGCCCAACCGAATACAAAATCTTGAAACTACTGATGCAAAACCCGGGCAAGGTTTATTCGCGCGAGCAATTGCTGAACCAGATTTGGGGTCAGGATGTTTACGTGGAAATCCGCACGGTGGACGTCCATATCCGCCGCTTGCGTATGGCAATGAATGAGGGCGGGGAGCCCGATGTGATCCGCACCGTGCGCTCGGCCGGTTACGCGCTGGACGTCACGGGCGCGCTGAAGGAAGATTAGCTTGGATCTATTCAAAATAGTGTGTGCCCGATAAGCCTTATGTTTTACAGGCTCCGGGGTCCAACTCCTCTGGTATTTCCTGATGACGCAGAGTAGGCCGGATGCACCCGCAGACTGGAATTCATCCGGCTTACCGGCCTCACAGCTTTCCTCCATAATCCATGCCTAATTAACCTAATTATGCCTTAATATATTAATAATCAAAGTGCCAACCATCGCACCGCAGGGTACGAAGGTTGGTGCGCCCGGAGAGATTCGAACTCCCGGCCTATTGCTTAGGATGCAACCGCTCTATCCAGCTGAGCTACGGGCGCGTCAATAGATTGAATAACCTAGCAGATATGGTAATAAAAACCACTGAAATAAGGATTGCCGTTAAATGACCGATAACCAGATTGACCTGCGCGTAGCCGAACTGATTTGCTCGCGCCTATGCCATGATTTGATTTCCCCTATCAGCGCCATTAATAACGGCATTGAATTGATCGCCGAGGTCGGCGACGAAGCCCGGCCAGATGCGGAAATGTTGATCGCCGATAGTGCACGCAATGCGGCGCGGCGGTTAAAATTGTTCCGCTATGCCTATGGCTTGGCGGGGCAGGATGTGCGGCTGGAAGAAATCCGCAATGTCGCCCTCGCCTATTTTGAAGATAGTAAAGTGAATATCGACTGGCCGCCGATATCGGTGGACCTGCCCGGCGGAACGGGTAAAGTGATTTTAAATTTATTGCTTCTGGCTCCGGACTTGGTGCGCGGCGCCTGCAAAGTTTCACTGGCCGCATCGCCGGGCGAAGTTACGGTGAACTATCACGGCGCCAATGCGAAACTCGAAGAAGATATGGCTGCTGCCCTGGCAGGTGCGGTACTGTCTGATAATCTAGACCCGCGCACCGCTCATGCGGTGCTAACAGCATCCCAGGCCGCACGCATTAATGCAAAGATAACACATACAGCCGGTGCGGATTTCATTACGATCCGTTTGCATTGGAACCGATGACCTTAGCTGGCACGCGCATAACTTTGCGCCGCCCCGATGACTGGCATGCGCATTTCCGCAGCGGGCCGATGTTGCGTTTGGTCGCGCCGCATCATGCGCGTGTTTTCGGCCGTGCGATTGCTATGCCAAATTTAACGCCACCCGTTACGACTGTCGCTTTGGCAAGAGAGTACCGAAAAGAATTTGATGTATTAACATTTGAAAGATTTATACCCCTTCTCACCTGTTATCTGACCAATACAACCGATGCCAATGATCTCGCACGCGGATTTGAGGAGAAAATTTTCACAGCCGCGAAATTATATCCCGCCCATGCCACCACCAATTCCACCTATGGCGTGACGGATATTAAAAACGTTCACAGTGTTCTGGAACGCATGCAAAAAATCAACATGCCCCTACTCATTCACGGTGAAATCACGGATCCCAGCATAGATATTTTCGATCGCGAGAAAATTTTTATTGAAAAAATTATGGCGCCCTTGTGCCACAATTTTCCAGAATTAAAGATTGTGATGGAGCACATTACTACGGCAGATGCGGTGGATTTCATCAACGCGCAAAATGGTGCCGTTGGCGCAACGATCACCGCACATCATTTATTATTGAATCGCAATGACATGCTCGTGGGCGGCATCCGTCCGCATTATTATTGCTTGCCGATTATCAAACGTTCGCGGCACCAAACGGCGCTGCGTACTGCCGCAACGTCGGGCCGCCCCTGGTTTTTCCTTGGCACTGACAGTGCACCACACACACAAGATAAAAAAGAAACAGCCTGTGGCTGCGCGGGCGTTTATACCGGACATGCAGCGCTGGAACTTTATGCCGAGGTTTTTGATGCCGAAGACGCGCTGGACCAACTGGAAAACTTCGCATCCATCAATGGTGCTAAATTTTATGGCCTACCCGTGAATCATGATACCATTACACTCATCAAACAGCCGCAAAACATCTCAGCAGAATTCATCGCGGATGACGGAACCAAACTTATTCCTTTTCGCGCCGGTGAAACTGTAGCATGGAGCGTTCTATGAAGCTTGCCTTCGTCGCCGCCAAAACACCTGAAGCGCGGATTGCCCGTATTGGCCTGGCCAAACGTTACGGCCATACGCCGCCGCACAAGGCCGACGTCATTGTCGCGCTCGGCGGCGACGGTTTTATGTTGGAAACCTTGCACCGTTATATCGGTGAAAGCGCACCCATTTACGGCCTCAATCGCGGAACGGTGGGGTTTCTACTCAATGAATATCATATCCCCGGCCTGCCCGAACGGATTGCGCGCGCGGAGCGCGTGACGCTCCATCCCCTGCGCATGGTAGCGGAAACGCTGAAGGGAAAATCGGTTGAAGCCCTGGCGATCAATGAGGTTTCACTGCTGCGCGAATCTCGCCAGGCCTCTAAAATCCGTATTTCGATTGATGAACGCGTGCGGCTGAAAGAATTGATTTGCGATGGCGTTCTGGTCTGCACACCGGCCGGTTCCACCGCATATAATTTTTCCGCACACGGTTCGATCATCCCGATGGGCAGTAATATCTTGGGTCTGACACCCATCAGTGCATTCCGACCGCGGCACTGGCGGGGTGCGCTGTTGCCCAGCAAATCAACCGTGATATTTGAAATTTTGGAACCCAGCAAACGGCCCGTTTCCGCGGTGGCTGATTTTACCGAAGTGCGCGATGTCAAACGCGTTTATATTTCCGAAGAACGTGGCGTATCACTACACATATTATTCGACCCTGAACACAACCTGGAAGAACGTATTTTAAACGAACAGTTCTGGAGTTAATTATTAAATAATTCTAGCTGACCGCTCATAGCATTGCGACAGAAATGTGCGGTTGAAAGCGGCGGCCAGCCACGATCCAGCCCATATATCTTTTTATATTTTTTAAATATCTGCGCGATTTGTTCAGCAAAAAATCCTTCTCCCCGCATACGTGTGTTGAAATTTGGATCATTTAATTTACCGTCGCGCATCGAACGAATACGGTTTAAAATTTTCTGCGCGCGGTCGGGAAAATGTTCCGTCACCCAGGTTTGAAATAAATCTTTCACACCATATGGCAAGCGCACCATCGTATAGCCTGCATTGCGCGCCCCAGCATTGGCGGCGGCCTCCAAGATATTCGGAATTTCATGGTCAGTTAACCCCGGCACGACAGGCCCGATCATAATACCGACTGGCACGCCGGCCTTAGCTAACTGTTCCACCGCATGCAGACGCAATTTGGGCTGCGAGGCGCGTGGCTCCATCAGGCGCGCTATTTTTTTATCAATCGTTGTGATGGATAAGTTTACCATGATCAAATTGCGCTCCGCCATTTGCATAAAAATATCCATGTCGCGTGTGACCAGTTGATTTTTTGTTATGATGCCCGCTGGATTGCGGAAAGCCAGCAAGACCTCTAGGCAGCCGCGTGTAATTTTCATTTGTCGCTCTATAGGTTGATACGGGTCCGTCACACCGCTCAACATTAACATGCGCGGCTGCCAGGATTTTGCTGATAATTTCTGCTTCAACAATTCCGATGCATCGGTTTTAGCAAAAATTTTGGTCTCAAAATCCAAACCTGCGGATAGCCCCAAATATTCATGCGTCGGTCGCGCGTAACAATAAATGCAGCCGTGCTCGCAACCGCGGTAAGGATTAAGCGTAGTGTCCATACATAAATCCGGACTGTCATTGGTGGAAATAATTCTACGTGCCGGATCACGGAATATTTGGGTCGGCAGGCGTTTTTCAATCCGAATATCTTCAGTTGCAAATTCATCCAGATTTAAATCGTGCTGATTTTGTACACATTCCTCATCTAGGCCGAGCGTCAATTTTTCAAACCGCCCGACTGGATTTTCTAGCGCCCCGCGTCCGTGGATGTTTTGTACCGCCAATTTTTTGGAATCATTCATTCAAAAATCATAACAGATAAATCTTTTTTGTTCTAGTTTTGTTCTTACAATTATTCTCGCCCTTGCGCTCAACACCTTGCCGCGATTATGAAGGTGGATGCCAGTACCTAAGATTGACGTTCTCATTGTCGCTGCCGGAACGGGCAGCCGCATGGGTGATGATATCCCCAAACAATTCCTACCCCTAGGTGGCGTCTCAATACTGCAGCGCGTGGTGGAAATTTATTGCGCGCATCCGTCCGTGCAGCGTGTCCAGGTTGTCATTGGCGCTGGACAGGAAAAGTTTTATGAACAGATTTTTCCGCCCAATCATAAATCAGAAAAATTACTACCTTCCGTCATTGGCGGCGCGCGGCGGCAGGATAGCGTGCGCCTGGGCTTGCAAACCATGGCAGTACATACGCCCGATTATGTGTTAATCGCCGACGCCGCACGACCTTTTACGACGGCGAAAATCATTGATGATGTCGTAAACGCTTTGGCGCCGAATACTGCTGTTTTCACCGCCATGCCATTGGCGGATACGTTGAAACATCAAAATGGCGCGCAAACCCAAACCGTGCCACGCAAGAATCATTGGCTGGCGCAAACACCGCAAGCTTTTCCCTTTGCCAAACTGTTAGAATTGCATCAAGAATTACAGCATGAAATTTTCACCGATGATGCTGCCTTGTTCGAATCCGCCGGCCTGCCCGCCCATATCATTCCGGGCAGCGCACGCAATATCAAAATCACCACGGCGGAAGATTTCCAATTGGCGGAAGATATGTTGAGCAATTTCAACGATACCCGCATCGGCCATGGTTTTGACGTGCACCGTTTTACAGCGGGTGATCATGTGTGGCTGGGCGGTGCGCGCGTGCCGCATGACCGCAGCGTGGAAGCCCATTCGGACGGCGATGTAATATTGCACGCTTTAACGGATGCGCTGTTGGGTAGTATCGGCGCGGGCGATATCGGTCAGCATTTCCCGCCGTCCGATCCGCAATGGAAAAATGCCAGCAGCGACCAGTTTGTGCGCCATGCGATGGGATTGCTCCGCGCGCGCGGCGGCAAGGTGGTGAATGCGGATATCACCGTGTTATGCGAAGCGCCGCGTATTGGCCCGCACCGCGATGCCATCCGCGCGCGCCTGGCGGAGCTGCTGGAATTATCCGCCGACCGCGTGAATATTAAGGCGACGACGACGGAAAAACTCGGCGCGCTTGGCCGCGCCGAGGGCCTGGCCGCGGAAGCAGTAGTGTTGGTGAAATATTCAAACTTTTAAGGCTGGGGTGATACACCGGTTTGACTATCTATATCCCATCCGAATTCATGCAATTTTTGCTTGATAGTTGAATAATCTGCAGCTGTATTTTTGCATGCTCCCCTAGGTGTTTCCGCCGCCACCGCCGCATGATGCGTTTAACGTGGTTTAGCGATGTCAACAAATTTTCTTGAAGAAAGTTGCTGACACGCTTTCATATTATACGAAATTAAGCACTCACCGCCGCAGGTGCATCCAGTTCCGCCGCCGCATCGGGATCGGCCAGGATTTCCTCACTTGGCAGTTCCGCACTCGCGCCCAGGTCGATACCCGAGCGTTTCACTTCTTCCTTGAGGCCGTCTAGCACCGCTTCCACCACCAGGTCGCAATACAAATTGATTGCACGCAGGGCGTCATCATTGCCGGGAATTGGAAAGGTAATGCCATCCGGGTCAGAATTGCTGTCGATCACTGCAACCACGGGGATACCAAGCTTTTTGGCTTCCTGGATCGCCAATTCCTCTTTGTTGGTGTCGAGCACAACAATAATATCCGGTTTGCCGCCCATACCGCGGATGCCGCCCAAGGAACGGTTCCATTTATCCAGTTCCAATTGCATTTTCAGGCGTTCTTTTTTGGTATAGCCCGCCCCCTCTTCACCGCCGCCCAATTTTTCTTCGTATTCGGACATACGCTTGATGGATTGCGAAATCGTCGGCCAGTTGGTCATCATGCCACCCAACCAGCGGTGGTTGACGTAATATTGACCGCTGCGTTGCGCGGCCTCGGCGATGGATGCCTGAGCCTGGCGCTTGGTGCCCACGAACAATACGCGGCCGCCCTTGGCCACGGTGTCGCGGATTGCCTGGAGCGCGCGCATCATCATTGGCACGGTCTGTTCCAGGTCGATAATGTGAATGTTATTCCGCACACCGAACAGGTAAGGCCCCATTTTAGGGTTCCAACGGCGCGTATGGTGGCCGAAATGCACGCCAGCCTCAATCAGTTGGCGCAGGGTTACAGTTGGCATAGTCATGGTGTCTTTGTCCTTTCTCCAGTTAAGCCGCCGCGGTGGATGTGATACCCCACATGTTCATGTAGGGCACCGGAGTGGGAGCCTTAAGGCAGGCCGCCGCCACCGCGTGAGTGATGGTGTCGTTATAGAGGATTTAGGGCGGCGGATGCAAGGGAAATTTAGATCGGAGCAAAGAGATCCGCATCCGGAGATAGTTGTCTTACGCCTGCGCTAGTAATTTCTGCAAGACCATACGTTTTGATTCCGTGAGAAGAACCAGCGACACGATCTCCGTAAAGGTCAATTTTTATTCCACATTCCCTTGCAACATCTTGAATTTTCACCTTCCTCCGAGTCGAGATCTCCAAGTTCATTGCTGTTTTAAAAGATGAAAGCGCTTTTTCCCTACATAGCTCGAGCTCTTTATCTTCATCAAACCCATAAGTTTCTCCCTCAAGCTGAGCTTCTTTCATTAAGAGATATGCTTTTTGGTAGCTCTTACCCGCGCGTATCCAGTTCGTAATTTGATGCTTAGCGTCTGTTTGGTATTGGGTCGATCCAGCAAAAGCATCGGCAGCAGATAACGGGTCATTAGTCTGCCTATGGCAATCCCCCGAATTCCGTAAGATCTTATCCATAAAATCGCTATCAACATTTTCCAGCTGACCATGATATAGCACTGCCTGATCATAGGCATGTGCTGCTTGGCGCAAATAACCGCATCTTTTATAAGAATTCCCAGCATATGCCCATAATTGAGCTTTGCCCTTAAAATCCGGGCTCCATTCGGCCGCTTCAGTATTCGCATGTGCGGCAGCTTGATAATTTCCATATTTATAACAACAATATGCTGCGCGTTCAAAATTATGAACTTTTTTCACAATATTGGTTTCATATTTGGCAGCTTCAAAAAAGTCTTTTGCAGCGGCGCGGAAATTCCTAAGCATTTCGTAGTTATTCCCAGCGTGTTCGAAATCAAAAACCCTGTCGCTATCCTTTACCCCATATCTAACCGCCATTTCAAACGCTTTTGCTGCCGCCAAAGGACGTCCCATTTCCTCATAAATTTGCCCAAGAAGCGTTAAAGTTTCCCATTTGTCATCGGGTGCTGTCTGATATATTGCGGCCCTGTAAAGAACATTTGCCGACTGTTGTAATTCTCCGGCTTTAATAAAATTTCCGCCGATTGCTCTTAAAGTATGTCCCCAATGTCTTCGTGCCTGATGCCTAGACAAAAGAAAACCTACATTTGCTGCAGCTAACCAATTTCCCTCTATTTCAAAATTATCTATCGCCAGCTTTAATAGAATAGCCGCATATTCTATACCCAAAAACCGATCAGAAGAGTGTCGATTTTGATCTGCCAATAAATTAATTGCCGCATTATCGCCCATTTCTCTGTATTGAGCGGCTTCACTAAAGGCTTCTTGTGCCTTCATCGAATATCCTTTTTTATTATGACAATCACCAATACGATCCACTAGAAATGCTAAATCATTTATTGACGGTGCATATCTTGCAAGCTCATCAAGCCATTGAATGGCCAAATCGTAATCCCTGGCACGATCATAACATATAGCTGCTTAAAAATTCGATGGCGATATTCCCCGCCCCCGATGACCAAATCTGCACACTTTGCTAGATTGCGTTCTGCCGCCGCGCGCCACTTTTCATCTTGTTTTTGAAAATCTCTTTGAGCCATTCATTTAGAAACGCTATTTAGGACCAAAAAGTCAAGAAAAACAATACTTTCATCAAATCGTACAATCGGCTACAACCCTTTTATGCAGCCAAATACCTTCAAACGCCTAACACGCGAACTGGTTATCCCACATGGACGACGGCTGGCTGCTGCCCTGCTCTGCATGGCCATTGCGGCGGGCATGACGGCGGTCCTTGCTTGGCTGATGGAACCCGTCATTAACCAAATCTTTGTTAATAAGAATGCCACATTATTGATGCCGGTTGCTGGAGGCGTGCTAATTGCCTTTGTCCTGCGCGGCGGCATGACTTATGCGCACAAATATATCATGGCCAACATTGGCCAGACCGTGGTTTCGGATCTGCAAAAACGACTTCATGCCCACCTGCTCCGTGCCGATCTAGCAATGTTTCAACGCGCGCCCATTGGCGATCTCATCACGCGCTTAACGAGTGATATCAGCATCATGCGTAGCGTTGTTTCGGATTCCATCACCGATTTAGGCCGGAATGTTCTGACACTGATCTTTTTAATTGGCGTCATGGTGTATCAGGAACCCAAACTGACACTTTATAGTTTTATTGCATTCCCGTTGATGGGGATTGTAATCGGCAGCCTTACCAAAAAACTGCGCCACAATGCGCGCAAGACTCAGGGTGAGTGGTCGCGTGTGACGTCGCGCCTCACGGAAACGTTCCAGGGCATCCGCCAGGTGAAAGCCTATGGGATGGAAGACGCCGAGGCGAATTCCATGGCCGCCTTTATCGACGGCATCCGCCGCCTGGCGATGAAGCAGGTCAAATTTTCTTCTATTTCAACGCCGCTGGGTGAAATGTTGTCGGGCGTGGCGATCTCTGTCGTAATCTTTTATGGCGGCGGGCAAGTAATTGCCGGCCATTCTTCGCCGGGTGAATTTTTCTCCTTCATCACGGCCTTCACCATGGCCTATGAACCCATGAAGCGTTTGGCCAACATCAATGCAAATGTTCAGCAGGGTTTGGCGAGCGCGGAACGCGTGTTCCATTTGATGGATGAAGCACCCACCATCGTCGATGCACCCGATGCGCAAGCATTGGTCGTCACGCGCGGTGAAATTGAATTTCGGAATGTATCCTTTACTTACGGGGATAAAAATGCGCTGCATGATGTTTCCCTTATTGCGCGTCCAGGACAAAAACTGGCATTGGTCGGGCCGTCTGGTGCTGGCAAATCCACCATTCTGAATCTTATTCCGCGTTTTTATGATGTCGCCTCCGGCTGGGTTTTGATTGACGGGCAGGATGTGCGTGATGTCACGCAGTCCTCCCTGCGCGCGCAGATGGCATTGGTATCGCAAGACATCGTGATTTTTGATGATACCGTCGCAGTCAATATTGCTTATGGCACAGCCGATACAACGCCCGAACAAATTGAACAGGTTGCGCGCCATGCTGCCGCGCATGATTTTATCATGGCGCTGCCGGAAGGTTACCAAACCCGCCTCGGCGAACAGGGCACATCTCTGTCGGGCGGCCAGCGCCAGCGTATTGCCATTGCCCGCGCCATGCTGCGAAATGCGCCGATTTTGCTGCTCGATGAAGCAACCTCGGCGCTCGATAACGAGTCTGAAAAACTGGTTGCCGCCGCGCTCAAAGAACTCCAACAAGGCCGCACAACGATTGTTATCGCCCACCGCCTTTCCACCGTGCGTGATGCCGACCAAATTATTGTCATGGATCACGGCCGCGTCGTTGCCACCGGCACGCATAACGAACTCATGCGCGAACGCGCGCTTTATCAACGTCTTTATGGGAACCAGGTCGCATGACATCGAAAAAAACCAAAGCCCTGAACACCATCGCTGCGATTGTGATCGCTTGCATCGTATTGAGTTTTATTGTGGTCAGCTGCTGGGGGAATGCGCCGACACAGCCGCAATTTAAAACTGGCGAATTGATCATTGAACGTCACGGCAAAACGGTTGAAAAACTATCCGTCGAAATTGCCGAAACCGGGCGCGAAATGGAATATGGCCTGATGTTCCGCCACGACATGGCGCCCGACCATGGCATGATTTTCCTTTTTCCTTATCCGCAACACATTCAAATGTGGATGAAGAATACCTTTCTGCCGCTTGATATGGTGTTCTTCAGCGAAGATCAAAAAATTGTCGCTATCACCGCCAATGCACACCCGCAGGATGAAAGTATCATTGATCCGGGCACGAATGCAAAATACGTCTTGGAAATTAATGCCGGTTTGGCTGCGAAGTGGGGCTTAAAAAACGGCGATCAGTTTTTATTATCGCGTAAATAATTTTGCCGTACGTCATCAATTAATATCCATTTATTAGCCCGTAGTACATACCAATAATCCCAACCGTTGCACGCTGCAGCGTTCTGGGCGACCGCGCCAAGCTGATGGATGGACCCACGCTGGCTATCATATTCCAATCGCCCATCCGCCAGCACAACTGCTTGTACGCCGCCCTTTTTGTCCTGCAACGTTTCTCCAATCTGGAAATATCCAGCGGCTAGCAATTCGCCGAATTTAACCTTGGGCGCGGTGCGTTTATTTTCTGTTATTAAAACATCGTCCGGCAGATTTAGTTCCGCAATCGTATTAATCCGTTTGCGCGCAATCGCCGCATAATCCCTATTCCGTTCAATCCCGATAAAATTCCGTCCCAGTTTTTTTGCTGCCGCGCCGGTCGTACCAGTGCCAAAGAACGGATCCAAAATGACATCACCCACGTTTGTCGCCGAGGCGATCACCCGGTATAGTAACGCTTCTGGTTTTTGTGTCGCATGCGCTTTTTTTCCATCCGCATCTTTTAAACGCTCCGCGCCAGTGCAAAGCGGAATTTGCCAGACATTTTGCATCTGCGTGCCATCATTCAAATATTTTAGCGCATGATAATTAAATGTATATTTGGCACCTTTATCCCGCTGAGCCCACAACATCGTTTCTGTTGCATTTTGAAACCGCGTGCCGCGAAAATTTGGCATGGGGTTGGTTTTATGCCAGATAATATCATTCAAAATCCAAAACCCAAGTTCGGTTAAAATCTGGCCCATGCGGTAAATATTATGATAGCTGCCAATCACCCATAGCGTGCCAGTAGGTTTCAAAATGCGCCGCGCGGCCGTCAGCCAGGCACGCGTGAATTCATCATATATCGCGGGACTATCAAACTTATCCCAATCGTCATCCACGGCATCCACACGCGATTGATCCGGCCGCACCAAATCCTGCTGCAATTGCAAATTATAAGGCGGGTCGGCGAAAATACAGTCGACACTGGCGGCAGGTAATTTGTTCATCAGTTGAACGCAATCACCAATCAAAATTTCATTATATGGAAGGGTCACAATTATATTAACAAGCAGATATCAAAGGCTTCGCATACCCTATTTAACTCTCCGGATGACCGGAATTTGGCGGGCGGTTATCCGCTATTAAAAAGCCTAACCGCCGCAACGTAACCACAATCTTTTGTAAATATTCTGCCCCATGCACCGGCGTATAAGAATGGTACGCCGCAATACCGCGGTATAAATTACCCGTTTCATTCACGCGCTGGCGCAGAATCCAAGCCGCAACGTGGACGTTCACGCAGCCATTGTCGCGCACGCGGCGCAGGGTGCTGGGCTGATCCGTGTTCCATAGGCGCGCCAGTTTCGGAATCCAGATTGTATTCACCTGCATCGGACCAAGGTCATAGGTACCATTATTATCCGCCACAGCTTGACCGACGTGGCCACCCTCCACGTGCATAATTGCGATCAGCGCCTGAGGCGGCACTTGATAAGTATGGGCGGCAAAAAGCAAGCAGGCCGCAAGAACCTGTGGAGTCATAATAAGTTTATAGCTAAAAATAGATCAATTTTCAATTTGTTTGTAATTTAGCGTTATTTAATTAAGTTTATGTGAGAAAAAAATCACAACCGCAAAAGAACTGAACCCCAAGTAAATCCACCGCCCATGGCTTCTAACAAACAGAGATGACCGGGTTGAATGCGGCCATCTGTAACACCCTCAAATAACGCCAAAGGAATAGAAGCCGCAGACGTATTGCCATGCTTTTCAATCGTTAGAATTACTTTTTCCATCGTCAAGTTCAATTTTTTGGTAGTGGATTCAATAATCCGCAGGTTAGCTTGATGCGGGATCAGCCAATCTAATGCATCAGATTTAATGTTTTGATTTTGAAGTTCTACTTCAACCATTTCAGCGAATTTATTGACAGCGTGACGATAAACCTCTTTGCCATCCATTTTTAAAAACCCAGTTTTCTGATTCGTCGAAACACCCGAATCAGTTCGCAAACGATCAACGTGCGTGCCATCCGCGTGCAGATGAGAAGACAAAATCCCGCCGCCGCCAGCAGCGGCCTCTGGCCAAGATTCTAATACAACTGCCCCCGCCCCATCGCCAAACAACACGCAGGTGGAACGGTCCGTCCAATCCAGAATACGCGACATGGTTTCCGCACCAATCACCAGCGCACGGTGGGCCATACCTGCTTTCAAATATGCATCCGCCGTCGCCAGCGCATAGACAAAGCCTGAACAAACTGCCTGAATATCAAAGGCGGGAATGCCGGGCGTGCAGCCCAGTGCCGCCTGAACCTTTACCGCCGTTGCGGGAAACGTCAGGTCCGGCGTAGTTGTAGCCAGAATAATCAAATCAATTTCATCTGCACTCATGCCCGCGCGAAGTAGTGCAATTTGGCTGGCCGTAATGGCCATGTCGGAGGTCAGCATGCCCGGCGGGGCAATATGGCGCGCGCCGATACCGGTGCGTTCGCGGATCCATTCATCCGACGTATCAATGCCGCGCGCGGCGAGATCATGGTTTGTTACTGGATCGCCAGGGACAAAACCGCCTACACCGCGGATGATGGAACGAATGGTCATTTACGCCGCAATAACCGGGTCCACGATGGGTGCAGTCTTAATCTCGGGCGGCAGGGCTTGAAGTTTTTCGTGGAGCAACTGCACGCGCGCAGACATTTGATCATTAAATTTATATTTTACGAGATCGTACGCTACGCCAATCGCATTGGCGAAACCGATGGCGTCCGTGCCGCCATGGCTTTTGATGCATACGCCGCGCAGACCCACCAGCATCGCGCCGTTATACGTGCGTGGGTCCAAACGCTTACGCAGTTTTTTAAATGCCGTGCTGGCAAACAAATAACCGATGCGCGCCAACCAGGAGGATTTAAACGTCCGCCGCAAAAATTCGGTATACATTTTCGCCGTGCCTTCAGCGGTTTTCAGCGCGACATTGCCTGTGAAACCGTCCGTCACCACCACATCCACGCTACCGTTGGTAATATCATCGCCTTCAACATAACCGATAAACTGCCCGGGCAATTCCAGCGCGCGAAGTTCCTGTGCCGCGATCCGGATTTCTTCATGACCTTTATTTTCTTCACTGCCGACATTCAATAAACCAATGCGCGGATTGTGAACGCCCAAAACGGTGTTGGCGAAAAGCGCACCCATGACGGCGAAATCCACCAGATTTTCCGGCGTGCATTCTGTATTCGCACCCAAATCCAACATCACCGTTTCGCCTTTCAACGTCGGGAAAAAGGTCGTAATCGCGGGGCGGTCGATACCAGGCAGCATTTTTAAAACGAACTTTGCCATCGCCATCAGCGCGCCGGTATTGCCCGCGGAAACTACGGCATCCGCCGTGCCCTCGGCCACCGCATTAATTGCCAGGCGCATCGACGTCTGCCGGCCGCCACGCAAGGCTTGTGCCGGTTTGTCATCCGCCAGCACACGTTCAGAAGTATGAATAATTTTCACCCGACCGCGCAAAGATTTATGTTTTTCAACCAGCGGCGCAATGGCGGCTTCATCGCCCGTGAAAATAAATTCCGCTTGCGGATAACGCACCTGGGCAATCGCCGCGCCGTTCACCACAATGCGCGGCGCATCGTCGCCGCCCATCGCGTCCAGCGCAATGCGGATGGGGGCGACAATTGATTCAATCATAGAATGTAATTAGCCTATAGGTTGTGTGATAACTGTTGTAACTGGCGATCAGCTGCTTTCAAAGTTTTTGAACCCGTCTCGTAGGGTCTTTGCGCCATACCATTTGTATTCCCCAAATTTTGAGAACCTGCATGTGTCGCTGCTTTGCGATGATGATGCGTAGCATTCTTATGTGCGGGCGGCTGTTTTTTATGTTTATGCCCATGCGCGGAAGTTTGTGCAGAAACAGGTGCGGCAGCGACAACAACCAGAATTGCTGCTGCAGAAAGCGCGAATCTTTTCATTGCGTTCATCGTCTAATCTCCGAGGTTGGTTCAAGCCATTGGAATCAATGGCCCCATGAAGAGAATTAGCGGACTGTCGAGCCTTTGACAACTTCGCGGCCGTCATAGTGGCTGCAATGCGGGCAAACGTGATGCGGACGTTTCAATTCGCCGCAGTTTTTGCACTCGGATACCTGAGCCGTGACCAAGGCATGGTGCGAACGGCGCTGATCGCGCTTCATGGGGGAGGTTTTACGTTTAGGAACTGCCATCGGACTTGCTCAGGTTTGAATTAAGCGGGGGTTATATCCATTTTGGCCGGCAAATGCAAGAAAAACTTATTGGCCCTGCAGGCGTCGTAAATATTTGAAAAACAGGCTTTCCGACTGGTCAGGCGCAGCCATTTCAGGCTCCGAATCTAGCGCGGCCACAAGCGCAGGAAAAGCTATAATTTCCGCTGTGGACTGAGATGTCTTAATATCTTCAACCACCTTGGCGAACTCAACTGTTTCGCTCTGGCCCAATGCAGCCTCCGTATGGCCGCCCCCCTGCCAGGCCAATTCCCGCGAGGCATCCCCCAAACTATCAACAAGTTCAGCCAAGGTCTCCACCCCTGCCCGCCGCGCATAGGGATCAACCCCCAGGCCAAAATACTGGGCTGCAATTTCCCCCAGATCCAAAAAATCATCCGTCAAAACTTCGGGCTGGTCCAAATCAAATTCTGATACCTTTTCCCAAGGTGTCAGGGTGTATTCGGTTTGAAATTCTTCTTCCATTGTTAAGGCCATAGGCACATTTGTGGCGGCACAAAACTGGCCATAGGTTGCCGAAATTCGGCCATCCACACGCACCATCTGCCCGCCACGCGCACGGCGATAGGTTAATTCAACCGATAAATTCCGCACCGAAGGTAAATCAAACCGCTGAGCCAAAGCGGTACATTCATCTACAGTGGCATCAATTGTTATGGTTGCAGGAACGGCAGTAATTTCGTCCAGGCGAACAATATGGGACAGTTCTGCATGGGGCAGTTCTGTGACTGATAACGGCATATCAGCCTCCTGATCCATCACAGCCAATTGCATTGCTCCCCCTGCATTGCCCACTGGAGACAGAGTGCCCTGATTCTGCCCGCCGCGCCAAGGAAAGAATCACAAGGCATGCGTGTGACTTGATTTCCAAAGCTGGGATAGATAACGTAACACATGATGCGATTTCATAAATTCCTTTTTGCTGCTGTCATTACCCTTGCCGCCTGCACACCCATCCAGGCGCAGCGCGGCCAGATGGTGACGGACGATCAGTTGTCGCACTTGATCGTCGGCACGACCGCCAAGCCAGAAATTGTGGCCGCCATTGGCACGCCGACGACAGTGGATTCATTTGATGACAAACGCTGGTATTATATTGGCGAAGATACCAAACAAATTGGCATCCACCCGCCTAGTGTGACCAACCGCCGTATCGTGGCGCTGCAATTTGACGAAAATGGCACCCTGACGAATAAGCAAATTCTGGGTAAAGAAGCAGCACAGCAAGTCACCATGGCGCCCGGCGCGACCAAAGTTGTAGGTAAAGAACCCACTGTCGTGCAGCAGCTCATCGGCAACGTCGGTCGTTTCTCTGGCGACAGCGCCAGCGACAAGGGCGGGCGGCCGTAATTCATAACCCCTTCCTCTCCATGGGCAAGCGCAAAGCCTCCGACCCAGAATAACAGCTTGGCAGCATGAAAAATGTATCATCGTATTAATACACCACGACGCATTGTTTCGCACTTTTTTGTTTTCTACCCTGGCCTTCGAAGACAGGGCATAGGAAGATAGCCATTCCCCCGGGCTTGCTTCCCGGGGCAAGATTGCATAATAATGCCTCCTTATGCGGGTGTAACTTAATGGTAAAGTTCTAGCCTTCCAAGCTAGTGATGAGGGTTCGATTCCCTTCACCCGCTCCATCCGCCTCCCATGGAACAGGCACGCATGTGCGGCATTACCGGCTACCTTCGCCTGCAAAAAGACACCCACGAAGGCGATCTGAAAAACATCATTGCGCCAATGACGGATGCCGTCCACCATCGCGGGCCGGACAACGCAGGTTATTGGATCAAGCCCGAATTGGGTTTGGCATTTGGACATCGCCGACTATCGATTATTGATACCTCGTCCGGCGGCGCGCAGCCGATGGTCAGCCAGAACGGTCAAGCCGTTCTGACTTACAATGGTGAGATTTATAATTTTGCCGCGCTGCGTGCGGAACTGATGCAGGTGGGCGCGGCACCGGTCTGGCGCGGTCATTCCGATACTGAAATATTGCTGGCCGCCTTCCAGCATTGGGGCGTGGAAAAAACGCTGCCGAAATTGAACGGCATGTTCGCTTTTGCCTATGCGGATTTAGCAACACGGAAACTCTATCTGGCGCGCGACAGGTTTGGCGAAAAGCCGTTATATATTTACCGCGATGCGTATGCGCTGGCTTTCGCATCTGAACTCAAAGCTTTCCGCACGCTGCCCCATTTTGATAATACGATTAATCGCGCCGCCGTTTCGGAATTCATGGCCTATGCCTATATCCCTCAGCCGCGCAGCATTTACGAGCGCGCGCAAAAACTGCCGCCCGCGAGTTTCGTCACGGTTGATTTAACGAGCAACCAAATCTCTGCTCCTATAACTTATTGGTCCGCGCGCGACGTTGCGGCGCAAGCACGGAAAAATCTCATCATTGATGAAGTCGCGGCAATCAAACAGTTAGATGAATTATTACGTCAGTCCATTCAATTGCGGATGATGGCCGATGTGCCGCTGGGTGCTTTTTTATCTGGCGGGATTGATTCCAGCACAGTGGTCGCGCTGATGCAGGCACAAAGTACGCAACCGATTAAAACCTATGCCATCGGGTTTGCCGAAGCGAGTTATAATGAAGCGCCCCACGCGCGTGCAGTGGCACAGCATTTGGGCACCAATCATACCGAACATGTTGTCACCGCCGCCGAAGCCATGGCCGTCATTCCGCAATTGCCGGAAATGTACGATGAGCCTTTCGCCGATAGCAGCCAAATTCCAACTTACCTGGTTTCAAAATTGGCGCGACGCGATGTAACGGTCAGTTTATCTGGCGATGCGGGCGATGAGTTGTTTGGCGGTTATAACCGTTATGTGATGGGCCCGAAATTATGGCGGGCGCTTTCAATTGTCCCTGCCCCACTCCGGGCTGCTGCCGCACATGCTATTACATCCGTGACACCCCATAACTACGATAAATTCCATGCCGCTTTGGCAGATATCATTTTACCCTTGGCGCGCCTGCGCAGCATTGGTGAAAAAATCCACAAACTTGCGAGCCTATTAGAAGCGCGCAACGCAAATGCGCTTTATCAAAGCATGCATACTTTTTGGCCGCTAGGCAACATCGTGAATGACACGCATGGGCAACACAAAACCGTTGATACCGTCGGCACGTTCGCGGACGATATGATGCTGCATGACACGATAAATTATCTGCCCGATGATATTTTGGTGAAACTGGACCGCGCCAGCATGGCGGTCAGCCTGGAATCACGCGTGCCGTTATTGGACCCAGATTTATTCGCCTTCGCCTGGTCTTTGGCACCGGATCTGAAAATCCGCAATGCCCAGGGTAAATATTTATTGCGCCAAGTTTTACACCAATATGTACCGAAGGATTTAATCGACCGTCCTAAAATGGGTTTTGGCGTTCCGATTGGCGACTGGCTGCGCGGGCAACTACGTGATTGGGCGGAAGAACTGCTCAGCCCCGCCACACTTGCGCAGGATGATTTGCTTATCCCCGCGCCCATCATCCAAAAATGGCAGGAACATTTATCTGGCCGCCGCAACTGGCAGCATCATTTATGGCCTGTTTTGATGTTGCAAGCCTGGCGCACAAAAAACTAAAACTAGGCGTGGATACTTAAACTACTGCCTATTGCGGAACTCAAGCCGCTGAAATCGACCGTATAATTGCCTGAATCATCAGGACCACTGCTACTGCTTAATAAAGACGCCTGCCAGCCAATCGAGCCGCCGCTATTGGGATCGTTTGCCGTAACGATCGCCAGGAATTTATTAATGTAATTATTAACATAGTCGGGATCGGTAACTTTTTTGAAATCAATAGATTTTCCAAAAGCAGATTCCTGCGCTCCTAACTGCTGCGAATAGATGCCATTAGGTAGCGCACCCACAGTTTGCACAACGGTGGCCAAAGCCTGACTGGAAAGTAATTGGTCAACATTTTTAATATTGCCAATATTGTCTTTGAAATATTGTGCATATCGCAAGCTTTGATTTTCTTGGCCCAAAGCTTCTTGAAGAATATCTTGGGCATATTTATTATCAATCTTCTGCAAAGTGGTAATAGTCGAAGTCGTTTTGGGCGTGCCAGACAAGGTACCGCCAAAGGCCGCTATCACCTTGCCATTACTATCATGAACTATTGAACCCTGATTAGTCTGTGAGCCCAAAGGTAAGATATGATCTGTTCCTGTGTTGGCATTCGCAGAGAAATAACCCGTGGTTCCCACAGAGGTTAGGTTATTGACACTACTGAAATTATTGACGGCCAAACGGTAAAGATTGACTGTGGTCGAGCCCGTGCCGCTGGCATTGGCATAGGTTGCGGAAACCACACCGTTATTATCAATATTCACCGCCGTGCGCGCGCCCAATGCAACACTGTCGGTTTGGGTGGGCTGAATTTGTGTGCTGGAAGAACCGCTGGAGACGATATTATCAAAATTTAAATTAAGATTGGAAATACCGCCAGCGCCGCCCCAATTGATGTTAAATTGCTGCGTGGTGGCATTGGTCTGGCCGTCAGCCTGGGAAATCTTGCCGGTATTGGGATCATAGGTACCTACACCGGTCACCTTACCGCTGCTGTTCAAGCCAAATGCAACTGTGCCATAAGTATTTCCAGTTGCGTTATCAACGATGCTAACCTGCCATTGATTATTCGCATCATTAATCTTCGTATAGTTTAATTTTACGACATGGGAAGCACCTGAATTATCAACAATCGTGCTATTTTGCGTAAAATCTGCCTGGTTAAAGATACTGGTTAAATCAAAGGATTGATTGGTTGTTCCGCCGTCTGGCCAGTTTAGGGTAAGGTTTTGCGATTTAGGATCAGTGCCGTTTACAGTCGCAATCGTGCCGTCCGTATTAAACGTTAAGGCTGCATTGGCCTGATTATATAAAGTATCCCCGTTAGGATTTGTAATCTGCCAATTCCAAGTGCCATCACCATTTTGCGTGAACTTTTGAGTCACAACGGCTTGGGCAGTGGAACCATCGGCATTTTTAACGTCGGTATTGATCAGAGCGGTACTGTGATAGCTGGTTCTGCTGTCAACGGTCTGAGATGCGCTTAAACTAATATTAGGCGTGATATTTTTCGTCGGCGTTGTTTTGTTTGCCAGAGCATTCACATTCACAACCTGCAAATCTGAACTTTGATATGTATTGGATAACTGCGTCAGATCGAATGTTTGGCTCGTTGTATGGTTGCCCGGCCAATTCAGGGTAACCACTTGAGACGTTGGGTCACTGCCATTCACAGTTTTAATATTGCCATTGGGATCGAACGTCAGGGCAACATTTTTGCTATTATATAAAACATCATTGCTGCTATCTGTGATTTTCCAATTCCAGGTGCCATCATTATTTTGCGTAAGGTTTTGTGTAACAGTCTGAGGCCTGCTCTGGTTATCATTAATCGTCGTTGTATTATTTAGGGACGAAGCATTCAATTCCCCTTGGTTATCATAGGGAATTCCCGCCAGCGCGTAACCTTGTGAAGTCGTTAACGTGCCATTAGAAGCAATGCTGAGATTAAAACTGTTCGCATACAGGCTATTTGTCGGTTTGCCGCTGGAATCCAACTGAAAAACTTGCAGATAATTATTGCCTGCGGTTGTTGTGGTGAATGTATCCGTGACAGTCTTACTTTTTAATTTATTCAACTTGTCATCAAAAAAATCGGTATCCGTGGCCAATTGCTTCCAACGCGGATCAGCCAACTTATTTACTAAGGAAGTCTTAGCGGTCGGATCCTCTGTTAAAACTTTTTTGATAATTCCCTTCGCGCTGGCTTGGCTGCCCAGACCATAGGCGGTCAGCAAATAATTCAGCGCCTTGGTATCCTTCAAAAACTGATCGACGGTAGTGTCATTTTTCACCGCAGTATCAAATGCCAACTTTGCTGCCTTGACTTGCGGCGTGGCGGCCACGGCCGCCGTTTCGGCCGCCTCTCCTTTTTTATTCAGAATTCCCCAGGCTGCGTTCAACGACAAATTCCCCAGACCGGCAATACCGGGTACGGTTGGAATATTGTTATTAATCGTTGACGTCATTTGTTCGCCTTTCAAGCACGCCATGCCGCAGCTTTTCTGCTACGCCAACCTATATTATCCGCTGAAAAGGTTAATAAACCGTGAAATCAGGTCATAAAAATGCCCCGCGTCCTGCAGGGCATTTTTACTGGGTTGGCCTGTTCTAGGCCGATTGGGGGAAATTATTGGACGATCGCTAACAAACCTTGAAGCATCTGGTCGACCGTACTGATGATTTTTGTGTTGGCAGAGTAAGCCCGCTGCGTCACAATCATATTTGAAAACTCAGTTCCCAAATCCACCGTGGATTGCTCCAGCGAAGATGCAGCAATGCTTCCGGCACCCGAGGAACCCGTCTGCCGGAGGTTATAATCGCCCGAAGCGGTGGTCACACTGTAGGCGTTGCCGCTGACTTCCGACAAGCCATTTGGATTTGAGAAAGTTGCGAGGGGAAGTTTATAAATTTGCGCGAACGTGCCATTGCTGAATGTCGCAGCAACAACGCCATTATTGTCAATGGTAACGCCGGTCCGCAAGCCGAGCGCGGCACCATCTTGCGTCAAGCTGGTCACGTTATTTGATGCCGCAAATTGCGTGATGGCAGCACCGTTTAAAGAAATAGTCTGTGCAGATGAGCCGTTACCCCAGACAATACCCGTGCCTGCTGTACCTGCAACCGACAATGTCGTTACGCCAGCCGTTGTGCCAATTTGTTTCATCGAACCATCTGTATTGAAAAGCACATCCACGGTGTTGTCATTGGGGGTATGGACTGTATTGAGTGGTAGCAAATTATTTCCTGCCCCATCCGTTACACCCAAGGTCCAAGTATTAGTTGCTGCCGTTTTCGTGAAGGTCAGGTTCAAAGTTTGGGCGGATCCCAAAGAGTCGTAAACGGTAACGCTCCGGCTAAAGGTTCCTCCTGTCGCAGTCGTGGAATTAACATTCAGTGCCAGCGTTGCCGTCGTGGTCGGTTTGGTTTGCCCGCCTAAGAATGCAATATTCACTGGCTGTAATGAGTTAAGGTCTGAGTTTGCAGCAGGAATTTGACCGTTGGTCAAAGGCCAGCCGTAAAGCGTCAAACCGGCAGAATTCACCAAATTTCCCTGGTTATCCTGGTTAAATGATCCCGCACGCGTATAAGAAAAAGGAGAGCTCGGAGATGATTTAACTACAAAAAAGCCATTTCCGGAAATTGCCAGATCCGTTGCATTGCCGGTCTGTTCCAGGGTGCCCTGTTGGCTGACGCTGCTTTTCGTATTAGAAAGCACACCACCCGAGGAATAGGCTGCCGTGCTGACACCGCTACCTGTAACCAGGGATGAAAAACTAGTGGAAATATTTTTATAACCCACCGTATTGACGTTCGCGATGTTATTCGCGATTGCGCCGATTTCCGAGCTTTGAGCGTTAAGCCCAGATACTGCGGTAAATAATCCTCCAAATAGTGACATAGTCTTGCTCCTCGGTGATGATAAAGGTTAGGGTGATTGATAAGTTGGGTTGGGTGAGATGTTAGAAACGTTACTGAAAGAAACTGTCTTGCCGCCGCTGAGCAGCAAATTGATATCTGTGCCAGTCGCCTGAACCTGCGTCACCAATCCCCAAACAGAAACGGTTGGCGAAATCGGGTTGCCCGAAGCATCCTGGGCGGTTACCGCAACATTATAAGTACCAGATGGCGCTGTAATGCCCTGGTCGGTGGTACCGTTCCAAACATACGTGTTATCGCCCGCAGTTGTGCCGCTCGTGGATGTCGTTGTGCTGTAAACCTGATTACCGTTCGCGTCCGTCACCGTAATGGTTGACGATGCGGCGGCGCTTGGCAGGTTGTAATCAACATTATAACTGCCGTTGCCGTCATATTTAAACGAATTGCCCGGATATTGGACATAGGATCCAACGGTAGAAAGCGCGCTTTGGATTTGAGTGTTCCCCATTAAGCCGGTGATTTTATCCAGTTTCTTATTGGTCTCGATCTGCTGTTCCACTTGGCTGTACATAACCAGCTGCTGGGTAAACTGATTGGTATCTGTGGGCGCCAGCGGATCTTGATTTTGCAATTGTGTTGTCAGCAATTTTAAGAACGTCGCCTGATTGCCAGATAAACTCTGTAAAGCACCGCCAGTTGTGGAGCCTGCAGTTAGACCGGCTTGGTAAGCACTTACGGACATAGTCGACCTCTCTTACAGTTTCACATCCACTCGACCTGCCGCCACGATGTAATTGGCTTGGGTTGAGTTTTGTGCGTTTGTTTCTTCTGTATTATTCGTTGCAAGCATCGTGCCAAATGCGCTGTTGCTAGACTTATTTTGCTGCTGCGCC